>Ga0210408_10000659_pt1 | contig 41053 bp, 32 predicted proteins | sample IncBWH4MmetaG_FD_155471 | JGI IMG/M metagenome (GOLD analysis project Ga0210408, IMG submission 155471) | Forest soil microbial communities from Barre Woods Harvard Forest LTER site, Petersham, Massachusetts, United States - Inc-BW-H-4-M | ecosystem: Environmental > Terrestrial > Soil >...
TCCGGAGCAGGTTGGACGAATCGCTGCCGAGCGCACCATCCGCCGGCTGGGCGCGCGCAAGGCGAAGACCGCGCAGGTGCCGATTATTTTCGATCCGATGGTGGCGACTTCGATCCTCGAACACATCTTCGAAGGAGTGAATGGGGACTCGGTATATCGCGGGGCTTCGTTTCTGGCGGGCAAGCTGGGGGAAAAGATCGCGGGCGAGAATGTCACGGTGATCGACGACGGGACCATCCCCGGCGGATTCGGCACGAGCCCGTTTGATGGCGAAGGGATTCCGACGCGGCGCACGCTGGTGATCGAAAGCGGTGTGTTGAAATCGTACCTGCTCAATACCTACACGGCGAAGAAGCTGGGACTGCAGACGACGGCGAACGCTTCGCGAGGGCTCGCTGGGACGCCGGGGATCGGGCCGGGGAACTACTTCCTGCAGCCGGGGGAGAAGGCGCCGAAGGAGATCATCGGAGAGGTCAAGGAAGGGCTGTACGTGACGGAGTTTCTCGGACATGGGGCGAACCTGGTGACGGGCGACTATTCGCGGGGCGCGTCAGGGTTGTGGATTTCGGGCGGCGAGCTGACGTACCCGGTCGAGGAGATCACGGTCGCGGGAAACTTGAAGGATATGTTCCGCAACATTTCGGAGATTGGGAGCGACCTGGAGTTCCGCGGGTCGGTGGCATCTCCGACCATTCGCATTGATGGGCTGACGGTGGGTGGGGAGTAGGGGCTTTTCACCGCGTAGGCGCGGCGTCGCGGAGCAGAGGTGGAGCGGCAGGAATCCCACCCCACCTTGGTCATTCTCTCTTCTCCATCTTGGCATTCCTTTGTACCTGCAACTTGTCATTCCCAGGGCGACGAGGAATCTGGTGGTTCTTGCCGTAAGCCAGGTTTCTCCGCCTCCGCTGCGCTCGGCGCCGAAATGACAACAAGTTAAGCGTTACTGACTGATCGCCTGTCCGTGTCGCTGTATCTCCGTGTTGAATAGTTCGTGTCCCCTCCGGATAGTACAATCCACTCATGGGCGGACTGACGCAGCCGACGCTTGGGGCGGATGAACGCGAAACCAATTGGCGCGCGATCGGGATTGCGGTTGGAGTCGTGGTTGCGATCGTGGCGATCCTGTTTCTGATCTCCCGCACTGAGCAGAAGCCGCCGGCCAATCCTCATCCTTACTCCGCCAACGTCAAGTTTTCCGATCTAAAGATGAGTGCCGCGGAGAATTTCGTGGGGGCGACGGTTTCGTACGTTGACGGCACGGTGACGAACTCGGGGAACCAGACCGTCAGCCATGCGGTGGTGGAAGTCACATTTAAAGATTCGATGGGCCAGCTGGCGCAGCGGGAGACGGTGGCGCTGCGGGTGCTGCAGACGAGCGGACCGTATCCCGAGGCGGTGGACCTGAACGTGTCGCCGCTCGGCGCGGGGCAGAGCAAGCCGTTCCGGCTCATCTTCGAGAGCATTTCGGGGCAGTGGAACCACGAGTATCCGGAGTTGAAGGTTACAGATGTGACGGTGAAGTAGAGGTTCCGTCGGCGTGAAAAGCGGCGTCCCTCCGGAACTTGTGCGACGCGTTTCCTAAACTTCTTGCCAGCGCTGAAGCGCTGGGCTAAGCTGGGTGGCCCCGCTCGGGCTAGCTTGCTGTGGTAGAGACGGGGCTTGCCCCGTCGCTACCCAGTGTTTTCCCGCTCCTCTTCAGCACCTCTCTCCACAACTCGGTACTCATCCCTCCTTTACAATGGCCTCGTGCCTGAAACCAAGCCATTTCGGCTGACGGAGTCCGTGAAAGCGGCGGGTTGAGCGTCCAAGCTAAGTCCAGCGGCGCTGGACTCGGTGCTTGGGAAATTAGCCCGGCAACACGACCCGAATGTGCTGGTCGGCTTCGATCACGCCGACGACGCGGGCGTGTATCAGATCGCGCCCGAGCTGGCGCTGGTGCAGACGGTCGACTTCTTCACGCCGATCGTCGATGACCCTTACACTTTCGGGCAGATCGCCGCGACCAACGCGCTGAGCGATGTGTACGCCATGGGCGGTCGGCCGCTGACGTCGCTCGCGATGGTGTGCTTTCCGGAGAAGGGCGACCTCGAGATTCTGGAGCGGATTCTTGCGGGCGGCCTCTCGAAGATGATGGAAGCGGGATGCACGGTGGTGGGCGGGCACAGCATCCGCGATGATGAGACCAAGTTTGGGTACTCGGTGACGGGGGTGATCCATCCGCAACGAGTTCTGGCGAACGCGGGCGCGATGCCGGACGATAAGTTGCTGTTGACGAAGGCGCTGGGGACGGGTGTGATCTCAACAGCGATCAAGCGGGGAACTGCGCAAGCGGCGTGGATCGAGGCGGCGGTGGGGTCGATGACGACGCTGAATAAGACGGCGGCGGCGGTCCTGGTTAGCGGAATTCGAAGAGCCGGGCTGCGCCCGGCCGCCCAGACGGGGGCGTCTGGGCCTACGTGGGTTGTGCACGCGATGACGGATGTGACCGGGTTTGGTCTGATTGGGCACGCGCGCGAGATGGCGCTGGCGTCGAGCGTCGGGTTGCGGCTGTTTGCGGGGCGAGTCCCGCTGCTCGAGGGGGCGTTTGAGTGCGTGCGCGCCGGATGTATTCCGGGAGGACTCAAAGCGAACCGCGAATTCGCAGAGTGCATGGTCGGCTACGAAGACGGGATCAGCGACGAGGTCAAGACTCTCCTGTTCGATCCGCAGACTGCAGGTGGATTGCTGATTGCCGTGGCGGCAGAAGGGGCGGATGCACTCCGGCAGGCTCTGATCGCGGCCGGAGTGGGCGCGGTCGAGATTGGTGAAGTTGTTGCCGGATCGAAGCCGCTGATCTTTGTCGCCCTCTGACGCCTGGAAACCAAGCGATCTTCTAGTGACCGCTCACGTAGTTGGTGAGACCCCGGTTTCGACAACCGATTCGATTAAACTACGTCAATACTCACTTGGGCAGTGCCGGGATTCCGCAATGACCGATCTGAATCCACAGGCGAAACAGATGGCCGACAAGTCGATGGTACGCGGCCTGGATGCGCAGGCCCGCGCGATTTGGCCTCAAGAAGTTCCAATGATTCGTCGTTATGCGCTCCCGGCCGAGGCCCACATACTCGACGCTGGATGCGGCACTGGCGAAGGCTCGTCGCGCCTGGCCGAACTCTTTCCCAGCGCCAAGGTGCTCGGAATTGACGTCATTGACCAGCACCTGGATCTTGCGCGACAACGGTACGCGAATTTCGCAGCCCGGCTGGCCTTCGAGCACCAAAGCGTTTTCGAGCTCAAGGCCGCTGATGGCAGCTTCGATCTCACGGTGTGTCGCCATGTCCTTCATTCCATCCCGCACCCGGACTGTGTCATTGCCGAGCTTGTCCGCGTGACGCGCCGCGGGGGCTACTTGCACCTCATTCCCGAGGACTACGGCATGCTTCACTTTCAGCGGGGCGCGCTCGATCCGCGCGATTTTTGGCATCAGGTTCCGCCAACCTTCGAAGCGGCGACTGGGGTCGATCTCTTCATTGGGCGCAACATCTTCGGCATCCTGGCGGCGATGCAGCTCGAGCAAATCACGATGGATTACATCATCGTCGACACGGTGCGCGTGCCGCGCGACACATTCGCAGCCATCATCGAGGCCTGGCGCGATGGATACGCCGAGCCCATCGCCGAGCTGACGTCCTTCACGCAGCAGTCTGCAGTCGCATATTTCGATCAAATGATCGCCAACATCCGCAACCCCCATGGCTATGCGGCATGGATGGTCCCGGTCGTGAGCGCACGCGTGGGCACGGCCCAGTCTGAATAACGGGTCACTAAATTGGAGTTGGACGACAGTAACCTCCATGCCAGATTCCCCTTGGACGTTGCTCGTCTCTGTGTTACTTTCTCGGCCAATATTCGGGCGGCGCTGTCGCGCAAGCGCAACAATGGATCGGCGTGAGGTAATCGAATGGCAGCAGGTGGGTTTGGTTCGACGACGGGTAGTGCTCCCTCCCAGGCTCTCATCGAGCAGAAGCTGCGTGCGGAGCAGATCGTCAAGAGTGGCGCCGGATGGTTCCTGGCCATCGGCGGTCTCTCGATCCTAAACTCCGTGCTAACCATGAGCGGGACCCATTTCACCTTCATCTTTGGTCTTGGGACCACTCAGATTGTGGACGCGATCGGACGCGAGTCGGGCACGACCGGGTCGACCCTCGGTTTGATCGTAAACCTCTTCATCGGCGGTATTTTTGTGGGCTTCTGGAATTTTGCCCGCAACGGCGAGAAGTGGGCTTTTCTCACCGGCATGGCGCTCTACGCCATCGATGGTCTGATTCTGCTTCCCTTCAAAGATCTTCTGGGTTTGGCGTTCCACGCTTATGCCCTGTTCCGCATCTATAACGGCATGCAGGGAATCCCTGTGCTGGAGAAGGTGCGGCAAGCGCTGGCGCCGGCGGGCGCGCCGATCGAGCCGCGGTAGTCGCTTGAAAGCTAGCGGCTAAGGCTCGGTTAAGAAGGCCGGGGGTCTTTCAAAATCAAACGAGACCATTTGGTAGAGAGGTCGTCCAGGCCGGGGGCACCGCCGACAGATGCGGGGTCCGCTTCGACCTCGCTCAGGGCAGGCTTCGACTTCGTTCGGCTGTCGCCGCGCTTCACTCAGGATGACAGGTTAGCAGGGGTGGAGGATTTCCTGCAGTCCCACTTGCGGCTGGAACCTCTCAACTAGGAGAGTTCCCTGTTAAAGTATGGTCTCTCATTTTTCCCAAACTGCGCGACCGGCTACTTGTCCTAAGCAGCGCGGGAAGCGCTCATCAGCTATTCATCGTAGCTTGGAGGAACCTATGGAAATCCGTGAACTGGGCCGCAGCGGGCTGAAGGTGTCGGCCCTGGGCCTGGGGTGCATGGGGATGTCGGAATTTTATGGGCCGGGGGACGATGCTGAGTCCATCGCGACCATTCATCGCGCGATCGAGCTGGGGGTTAACTTTCTCGACACAGCGGATATGTATGGGCCTTATAAGAACGAAGAGCTGGTGGGGAAGGCGATCCAGGGGAAACGCGATCAGGTCCTGATCGCCACCAAGTTCGGCATTGTGCGCGATCCCAAGAACCCGATGGTTCGCGGCGTGAATGGCAAGGCGGACTACGTGCGGTCTTCGTGCGAAGGAAGCTTGCGCCGGCTGGGTGTGGAGACCATTGATCTCTACTACCAGCACCGTGTCGATCCCAACACTCCGATTGAAGAGACAGTGGGCGCGATGGCCCAGCTGGTGAAGGAAGGCAAGATCCGCTACATCGGGCTGTCGGAGGCAGGCGCACAAACCATGCGGCGGGCGGTGAAGGTGCATCCGGTTGCCGCCCTGCAAACGGAGTATTCGTTGTGGTCCCGCGATCCGGAAGAGGGAATTCTTGCCACTTGCAGGGAACTTGGCATCGGGTTTGTGGCGTACAGCCCGCTGGGGCGCGGGTTTCTTACCGGCCAGTTCAAACGGTTCGAAGATCTGGCCGCCGACGACTACCGCCGGGTGTCCCCGCGCTTTCAGGGGGAGAACTTCCAGAAGAACCTGGACCTGGTTCACCGCGTGGAGGAGATGGCGAAGGAGAAAGGCTGCACGCCGTCACAACTGGCGGTGGCCTGGGTGCTGGCGCAGGGTAACGATATTGTACCCATCCCCGGGACGAAGCGCCGGAAGTTTCTGGAAGACAATGTGGGAGCGCTGCAGGTGCGGTTGAGCGAAGGCGATCTGCGCCGGATGAGCGAGGTATTCCCGACCGGGGTCGCGTCTGGTGAGCGCTATCCGGAGCATGTGATGAAGCTGGTGAATCAATAAGTCACGAAAAGCAGATTCCTCCGGTCTCCGCTCCGCTCGCCGTCGGAATGACAAGAGATGCGGGGCGTCGCGGCTAGGCAGCAGCAATAAGAAAGAAAGGCGGCCTTTTTACGGCCGCCTTTTTTGATCCATGCAGAAGGATTTGAATGTCTGACTACGCTCGCGCCGGGCTTTCACCGCCCTTGGCGATTCCGGGACGTCCGGGCTCGGGTTTCAGGACCTGCTGCACGCCGTCATCTTTGGATGGCAATTTCACCGGCGGCAGTTCCTTGCCGTCGACCAGCAGCTTGATTTCGTTGGCGTCGAGCACTTCGCGTTCCAGCAGGGCCAACGCGATTTTGGTTAACGTCTCGCGGCTGTCCGCCAGAATGCTCTTGGCCTTTTGGTAGCCCTCGTCGACCAGACGCCGAACTTCCAGGTCAATCTTGATGGCGGTGTCTTCGCTGTAGTCGCGATGCTGCGCGATCTCGCGGCCCAGGAAGATCTGCTCTTCTTTCTTGCCGAAGGTGAGCGGGCCGAGCGTACTCATGCCCCATTCGCAGACCATCTTGCGCGCCATTTCGGTGGCCCGCTCGATGTCGTTGCCGGCGCCGGTGCTCATCTGGTTGAGGAAGAGTTCCTCGGCGAGGCGGCCGCCCATCAGGATCGCGATCTCGGTCTCGAGATAGTCCTTGGTGTAGTTGTGCTTGTCGTCAATGGGCAGCTGCATGGTCACCCCCAGCGCCATGCCACGAGGAATGATCGTGACCTTGTGCACTGGATCGGATAACGGCAGCTTCATCGCAATCAGAGCGTGGCCGGCCTCGTGGTACGCCGTCACTTTCTTCTCCTCGTCGGAGAGGATCATGGACTTGCGTTCCACCCCCATCAGGACTTTGTCCTTGGCAAGTTCGAAGTCGTATTGCAGGACCGCCTTGCGGTTCTGCCGCGCAGCGCTCAGGGCCGCTTCGTTGACCATGTTGGCCAGATCGGCTCCGGAGAAGCCCGGCGTACCGCGGGCCAGGACACTGAGATCGACGTCTTCCGCCAGGGGAATCTTGCGGGTGTGCACGCGCAGGATTTCCTCGCGTCCGCGGACATCGGGGCGGCTGACCACCACGCGGCGGTCGAAACGGCCGGGGCGAAGCAGTGCCGGATCGAGAACGTCGGGGCGGTTCGTGGCGGCCATCAGGATGACACCTTCGTTCGACTCGAAGCCGTCCATTTCGACCAGCAACTGGTTCAGAGTCTGCTCGCGTTCGTCGTGCCCGCCACCCAAGCCTGCGCCGCGGTGACGTCCGACGGCGTCAATTTCGTCGATAAAGATGATGCAGGGAGCGTTCTTCTTGCCCTGCTCGAACAGGTCGCGCACGCGGCTGGCGCCGACGCCGACGAACATCTCGACGAAGTCGGAACCGGATATGGAGAAGAATGGCACGTTGGCTTCGCCAGCAACCGCACGGGCCAGCAGGGTTTTGCCGGTTCCCGGAGGCCCAACCAGGAGCACGCCCTTAGGAATGCGTCCACCCAGCTTCTGGAACTTCTGCGCCTCGCGCAGGAACTCGATGATTTCGCGGAGTTCTTCTTTCGCTTCATCCACGCCGGCCACGTCCTTGAACGTGACTTTCTTCTGCTGCATGGAGAGCAGGCGCGCCCGGCTCTTGCCGAATGACAAGGCCTTGTTGCCCCCGGTTTGCATCTGGCGGATCATGAAGAACCACAAGGCCGCCAGCAGGATCAACGGGGCCCAGGTGCCGAGCAACTGCAGCGGCCAGCTCCCATTGGTGACGTCGCGGATGTTAATGTTCACACCCTTGTCACGCAGGTTCTTGATCATGTCCGGATAGTTCGCCGGAGCGGTGGTATTGAAGGTAGTCTGATTCTTGAACTTGCCGCGCACTTCCTGCGCGGTGATGGTCACTTCGCTCACGTTCCCCTGGTCGACCTCGGTGAGGAACTCGGAGAAATTGATGGGCTTTTCCTTCTGGCCGGTGCTGCTGGTCCGAACCACCTGCCAGAGCAGGATGGCGGAGATCACGATGACGAGCCAGAAAATGACCGTTTTGACTGTCGAATTCACTCAGAACTCCTCTGGAAACAACCTCTTGCCGCGACCGAAAGACACCCTTGCGGCACCACTGTTCTATCCCCATTAGATGCCGGTCACGGGGTCTTGGACTATGCAAATTCCCGAGACTGGTATTTTACTCGTTCCGCGTCCAAAAAAGCTGGGCTTCTTTCCGTGACTTAAGTCACAGGTACCGCTTAACTTGCCGCCGCCAGGTAGGAAAGGTTGCGGCCGGTCTGTTCGGGGCTTCCCAACCCGTAACCGACCAGGAATGCCTCGTCGACCAGAAAACCAAAATAATCGGGCTGCAACTGAACCCGGCGCGCCGACTGGCGGTCGAGCAGAGTGGCGAGCTTCACCGAGGCAGCGCCGCGCGCACGCAGGTCGTTCATCAGAAACTCGCTGGTCACGCCGGAGTGCACCAGCCCTTCGACCAGCAGAACCTCCTTGCCACGGATGTCAAGTTCGTGGCTGAAGAGGATTTCCAGCATGTCGGATGGACCACTGGCTGGCTGCTTCCGGTAGCTGGGCTTCACGAAGGCGCATGCCACAGGAACTTCCAGGGCGCGCACGAGGTCAGCCATGAAGATGAAACTGTTTTCAAGCACGGCCAGGGCGTGGATGGTCTTGCCCTGGTAGTCGTCGGAGATTTGGTGGGCCATCTCCCGCACGCGTTTTTGGATCTGCTCAGCGGAAATGACGGGACGTAAGGGCTCCACTTTCGAAGTGGTATTCATGCTATGGCGCGCGCCTCCAAAAAGCTTTATTACCTTTTACTCATCTTCCAGCGGCAGCTCGCGAATCAGGATTCCTTCCTCGCTCTTCGGCTCAAGCGAGGCCGGCCCAGGAAAACCGCGGACCCACACGATCTCATCGCCACAGGTCACCACCGGCCAGAGTCTGCGCTCTGGTCCGGTGATGTGCCGCTCCTGCAGCAGCTCCTTTACCTTCTTGGGGGACTTGGTGTGAACCGGCCAGAATCGGTCCCCCGGCCGCCAGTTGCGCACGGCTAATTCTTTCGACACCAACGATGGGTGCAGCAGACGGTCGGGATTATATTCCGCAGTTTCCGGTCCTTTTTGCACCCGCGCCGCTTCTACCACAATGCCGACTTCGGGGACTATGGCACGGCCGGGGAGGGGGAGTGGATACTCATAGTCGGTGGGAATGCGCTCCTGGGTGCGCAGATCGGGAGTGAGGAACATGAGCGCTTCTAGTTCGCGAACCACCTTCCAGCCCATGGGTAGGGACAGTTGCTTGCCGTTGCTCTTCTCGTCTTCGGCGAAGCGGAGAATTTCTTCTACGTGCTTGAACTCCAGCGGGAACCCCGCCAGATCGCCGACAGCCTTCACTGCCCGTCGCTGAACGGCCAGCGGTTCGGAGAAAAGCCAGACCAGATCGATGGAAGCGTTCATCACCATGGGGCCGGGCTCTTGCAGTCGTTTCTGGACTTCGGGGTTGAAGGAGTGTAATTGCACCAGGCCTTGAGGCTCCTTGCTGTGGGGTTGGGACCAGTCTGGTTCCGACCAGTGGATGGCGGTGCCAATCCATCCGGAGAGCTCGTTTTCCCAGTAGTCTTCTTCTCCGCGGGCGATTTCGGCGAGTTCGGCGAGTCCGTCGGCAATCGAGGGGTTGAAGTCGCGTTCCACCAGGGGCAGCAGGATGTGGCGCACGCGGTTGCGGGTGAATTTCAGGTCGCGGTTGGTGGAATCTTCGCGCCAGGGCTGGCCGATGTCCCTGAGATAGCGCTCGATCTCGCGACGGCGAGTTACGAGCAATGGACGGATGACTCCGCCGCAGGGTTCGTCGTTTTCATCTTTCATCTCGACGCTCGGATGAATTCCGCTTAACCCGCGCGTGCCGGTTCCGCGGATGGTGCGCATCAGGACGGTTTCGGCTTGGTCGTCGAGAGTGTGGCCGGTGGCGATTTTGTCGAGGGGGGAAGCGCCGTCGGGATTGGGCTGCTCGAGTTGGCGGAAGAATTCGTAGCGCATTTCCCGAGCAGCTGCTTCGGTACTGAGACGATGGGCGGCGGCTTCGGCAGCGACTGCGCCGCTGGACAGATGAAATTGCAGTTTGTGCTCGCGAGCGAGGGTCGCGACGAATGTTTCGTCGTCGTCGGATTGAGTTCCGCGGAGTTTGTGGTTGAAGTGGACGACGGCGAGGACGATTCCGAGTGCGGGGCGTAATTCGAGGAAGAGTCGCAGCAGGGCGACGGAATCCGCGCCCCCGGAGACGGCCAGGCCCAGGCGGTCGCCGGGCTTCAGCAGGTCCAAACGACGGATGTGGGCGAGGAGTTTGTGTGCGAGAGATTGCACGCGAACATACTACAACCCCGCAGGGACCAGGTAGGGGCAGACGCCCTCGTCTGCCCGGCGGAGTGAAACTCCGCTCCTGCGATTATTGCCGAGCTCTGGCCCGGCCGCCCAGACGGCGGCATCTGGGCCTACGTGGTTCATGTCTGACTGGCCTAGCGAACGCTCCACTGCGTCGCGGCCTCTATCCGGGTCAAGGGCCCACAACCACGGATAGTCCTCGGCAGTCGCGACCAAGCCTGCGCGTACTGGATTATTCAGGATGTAGTCGATTTTCTCGTCCAGCTTCTCTGACGATTGCAGCACCCGATCAAAAGACTCCTCTTGCCAAACGTCCCCGACCGACCCAGCCACCGGTTGATGAAATGGGCGGATGCTCCCTAGATTGCCTTTCGTGATGCTCTCTAGGGAGATCCCCTTTGCCACTTGAGTTTCGACGAGCGGCGTGAAAATCATATGCACCTGGTCCGGCATCACTACGATGGCGTTAAGATCAATTTTGATCTGATGTTCGTGAAGGCAACAGTTGAGAACGATGGTCCGTGCACAATCCGGAAGAACCCATCTACGATGCGTGCAAAACGCTAGAGAGTGCCTTATAGTCTCGCTGCAGATGAGGAAGATTGCGACGATAAAACAGCTTCGGGCATGCCAGGAATCGCGTAGGCGCAGACGCCTTCGTCTGGCCGGCGGAGTTATCGCAAGGCAAGGGCCACGCAGAGAGCGGAAGCGGAGTGTCAGCCTAACGCTCGACTTGCCAGATCGGAGCGGGGGACGATTCAAGCCACAAACCCTGGCGGGCTGGCGCCCGGCCGAGCGCGTCTGGCCTACAGGGGCCGTGCCAGATCTATAGCCCCGGGCTCTTCTCGGCGATCAGCTTTTTGATCTTGTCGACGAAATCCGCTGCCGACATATCTTCGGTTTTTTCTTTTCCGCGGGTGCGGACGTTCACTTTGCCGGCTTCGGCTTCTTTGTCGCCGACTACCAGCAGGAACGGGACTTTTTGCATGGCGTGCTCGCGGATCTTGGCGTTCATCTTTTCGCTGCGGGCGTCGACGTCCACGCGCACTCCTACGCCTTTGAGTTGCGCCCCAACTTTGTTTGCATACTCGGCGTGGCGTTCGGAGATCGGGATCATCACCGCCTGCACCGGCGATAGCCATACCGGGAACGCGCCCGCGTAGTGCTCGATCAGCACGCCGAAGAAGCGCTCGACTGAGCCGTAGAGAGCGCGATGCACCATCAGCGGTTGCTTGCGGGTGCCGTCTTCGGCGACGTATTCGAGGCCGAAGCGTTGCGGCAGGTTGAAGTCGAACTGGACAGTGGAGAGCTGCCAGAGGCGGCCGATCGCGTCCACCAGTTTGATGTCGATTTTGGGGCCGTAGAAGGCGGCCTCACCGGAGATCGTCTTGTACTCAATGTTCAGTTTCTGCAGCACTTTCTCGAGCGAACCGATCGCCATGCTCCACTGGTCTTCGCTGCCTACAAAACTCTTGCGATCGTTGGGATCCCAGGTGGAAAGCTCGGTCTGGAACTGATCGAAGCCATAGTCTTTCAGCACGTCGCGCGCGAACTCCACGCAATCGGCGATTTCTTTCTCGATCTGCTCCGCCGTGCAGAAGATGTGGGCGTCGTCCTGGGTGAAGCCGCGTACGCGCAGCAGGCCGTGCATCACGCCGGAACGCTCGTAGCGATACACCGTTCCCAATTCTCCCAGGCGTACGGGCAGATCACGGTAGGAGCGCAGCGCATCCTTGTAGATCAGGATGTGACCTGGGCAATTCATCGGCTTCAGGCGGTATTCGGCGTCATCGAGCTCCATGAAATCGAAAAAGTTTTGCGCGTAGTAGCCCTCGTGGCCTGAAGTGAAGAACAACTGCCGGCGCATAACGTGCGGCGTATACACGAGCGAATAGCCACGCTTCACGTACTGGTCGCGCATCCAGTCTTCCATCTCTTTGCGGATGATCCCGCCCTTGGGGTGCCAGAAGATCAGCCCGGGCCCGGCCAGTTCCTGGATGGAGAACAGGTCGAGCTGCTGGCCGAGCACGCGGTGGTCGCGCTTCTTGGCTTCCTCAAGGCGGTTGAGGTAGGCATCGAGATCCTTTTTGGAGAAGAACGAGGTACCGTAGATGCGCTGCAGCTGCGGATTCTTCTCGTCGCCGAGCCAGTAGGCACCGGCGATGTTCAGCAGCTTGAAGGCTTTGATTTTTCCGGTCGACGGAATGTGCGGGCCGCGGCAGAAGTCGAGAAATCTCCCCGTTTTGTAGATGGAGATCTTTTCCTCGGGCTGGGTGAATTGCTCGATGAAGTGGCACTTCATGAAGTCGCCTTCGCCCTTGAATTTTTCGAGGCCTTCCTGCCGGGGCAGAAATTCGCGCGCGTAAGGAAGGTTCTGCTGCGCCAGTTCCAGCATCTTCTTTTCGATCTTCTCTAGATCCTCAGGCGTGAAGGGCGTGGGGCGGTAGAAGTCGTAGAAGAATCCGTTCTCGGTGGCGGGACCGTGGCCAAGTTTGGTCTCGGGAAATAGTTCGAGGACGGCGGCGGCCAGCAGGTGCGCGGACGAGTGCCGGTATACCTGCAGCGCTTCGGGGTCTCGCTCAGTGAGGATGCGGAGTTCGGTGTCTTTTTCCAGCGGCCGGGTGAGGTCGATGAGATCGCCGTTGGTCTTCGCGATCAGGGCCGCATCGGCCAGACGCGGGCTGATCGACTTGGCCACGTCGAGCGCGGTCGTGCCCTTGGGGAATTCCTTGTCGCTTCCGTCGGGAAGCTTGATATGAATGCTGTCGGACATAAGTTGGATGCTCGTAGTGCGCTGAAACTCTTGAGTTTAAAGGAGGAAAGCGGGAGGGTCAAACGGGCTGGCGCTTGCCGTCGCACTCGGGCTAGGTCTTCGGTGACCTACTCGCGCCCGTACCCGATTGCTACCGTTGAGGCTGAGCAGGACAGAAAGGACAAGGTCTGGCTTTTCTATGGCGAAATCCTCGTTCAAGCTGAAGATTTTGTATGGTGAAGGCGACGCGGAAGTGTTGGCGTCGCAGGCTGAGTCAGTGCAGAAAGCCGGCCATCACGTGACCACGGCACTCGGGCGCAAAGGCGTGGAAGAGGCGCTCAACAAGGATGCCTTCGACCTGGTGATGCTCGGACCGACGCTTACCCGCAACGACCGTCACCACTTGCCCTACATGGTGAAGAAGTCGCACCCGGGCACGCGCGTACTGGTCATGCATGCCGACGGCGGACGGCATCCCTATGTGGACACGGCCACCGACACCGGGCGGAGCATCGAGTCGATTCTGGAGACCATCGCTGCGATGATGGAGCAGCAGAAAGCAGTCGTGGCTCGATAAGCGGAACTTCCAGTGAGCACGGGCGGCTGCGGCCGCCCGTGCTGCTATCCGGGAGTATCCGGCGCCACCTGACACTCGTACCGGGCTTCGGTTACCATAGGAAACAAGCCCAGGGGTGACTCCCGGGCATCCCCGCATCCAATCCATCTATGACGAAAAAGGTGATTTTTGTTGCGATTCTTGCGCTGGCCGCGTCGTTCGCCACGGCGCAGGACAAGGCCTCGATCCTGAAACCGCCCAAGGGCGCCGCGGTCGCCATCGTGATCTTCGAGGACCTGGAGTGTCCCGACTGCGCGCGGGCGGCGCCGTTGGTGGAAGAAGCGGCACGGACCTACAAGATCCCGGTGGTGCGGCATGACTTCCCACTGCCCATGCACCCCTGGGCGTGGGACGCGGCGATCCTGGCCCGCTACTTCGACACGCATTCGAAGGTGCTGGGCAATGACTTCCGCGACACCGTGTTCCGCCACCAGCTGGAAATCACCAAAGATACGCTGCGGTCGTTTGCTGAGAAATACGCCGCGTCTCACAAGATTGATCTTCCTTTCGTGGTCGATCCGGAAGGCAAGCTGGCCGGGCTCGTCAACGCCGACCGGGATCTGGGCAAGACGTTGGAATTGCAGCACACCCCCACCCTGTACGTGGTCAGCAACAAACATTCAGGAACACCGTTTGTCGAGGTGGTGGACCGCAGCCAACTGTTTCAACTGATCGACACGATGAAGAAGGAGTAATCGGGGCAGGGGCGGCGATATTCACCGCGTGACTTCCGTAACTCATTGATGAGATGCCAATTAGCCTGTGGCCGCCGGAAACTCGTAGCTATTTCTAGGGGATTTAACGTACAATGGCAGTGCGTTTGATCTTTGCGGTTCTATGCACTCTGCAGTTTCTCCGCTTACCGGCGTGACCTGCCTGCACCAGTCCTGCGAGCTTCAGCGCAACATCTACCAGTAAAGGAAACAAAGCACTACCATGGAAACAGGAACAGTAAAGTGGTTCAACGACGCCAAGGGTTATGGTTTCATCAGCCGCCAGAACGGTGAGGATGTATTCGTACATTTCTCCGCCATCCAGTCGGGTGGATTCCGCAGCTTGCAGGAAGGCCAGCAGGTGCAGTTTGATGTGGTCAAGGGCCCCAAGGGCTGGCAGGCCGAGAACGTGAAGGCTGTCTAAACCACTTTCTCAAGGAAAATTGAATCAAGGGGCGGCCGCGAGGCCGCCTTTTGTATGTGGAAGGACAGTCATCAGTCGCTAGTCGTCAGGAGAAATAAACCCTTGCTGGCGACGGAAGACTGAACGACTGACGACTGTGACCCCGGGCGCGCTTGCCACTTTTGGGGATTCCATTCATCATTTTGCTATGGGGTTTCGGCTGGTGAGTTTCGTTCTTCTTGTGGATCTCTGCGCGTTTGCAGGGATTGTCGATGACGTGCGCGTGGCGCTCGCCCAAAATCGGTTCACGGCGGCGGAGTCGGAATTAAATTCCTACAAGGCGGAGCGTGGGTTGACTCCGGAGTACCTGGAGGCGCTCTCCTGGATGGGCCGGGCTGCGCTCGACATGCAACAGTATTCGCAGGCGGAAGGCTATGCCCGGCGGACCCAGGCGCTAGCTGTACAGCAGCTAAGGAATCGAAAACTCGATGCCGAGCCGCAGTTGCCCACCGCGCTCGGGGCGGCGCTGGAGGTGCAGGCCCAGGCGCTGGCGGCGCGTGGCCAGAAGGCTCAGGGAATCGCTCTGCTGCGGAGTGCGTTGCGCGCGTACGGCGACACGTCGATTGCGCCGCGTCTGCACAAAAACCTGAACCTGCTGACCCTTGTGGGCCAGCCCGCGCCCGCGCTGCGCAGCGGCGAGTACTTGGGAATGCCGCCGGCGTCGCTGGCGCAACTCAAAGGCAAGCCGGTGCTGTTGTTCTTCTGGGCGCACTGGTGCGGGGACTGCAAGGGCGAGTCGCCGATCCTGGCGCGGCTGCGCTCCGAGTTCCAAGGGCTCGCTATCGTTGCCCCCACGCAGCTCTACGGATACGCAGCGCGTGGGGAAGACGCCACGCAGCAGGCTGAGCTGGCATACGCCAATTCCGTGTGGCAGCAGTATTACGCAGGGTTGCAGGGAATTTCCGTGCCCGTAAGCAAACAGAATTTCAACGTCTACGGAGCGAGCACCACGCCAACCCTGGTCTTGGTTGATCGCAGCGGAAAGATTGCTTTCTATCATCCGGGAGCTCTGTCCTACGAAGAGCTGCGCGCCGCCATCGAGAAGGTAATGAAGGGCTAGAGTCCGTCGAGGGCCCGTGCCCCGTTTCTGAACGGAAATCCGCCCCGTTCCGAACTAGCGGACCTTCCCCGATTTATGAAGACGCCTGCCTCTGACTGTTACGGGAAAATTACTAGAGTAACTTTCGTCGGTTCCCGCCAGACGGGATACTAGGGGTGGGACCCTGCAATGAAAAATAGTCTCTTGACGGCTGTGCTGTTGGGGCTGTTATTCGCGCAGTCTGCAGTTGGGGCAGACGATCTCACCGTGGGCTCACGCCACATACGCCGTTACGTGCGCCCAAACTTGCCCGAGATTGCCAGAAGGATGGAACTCAAAGGCATCGTGAAGCTTGAGATCGAAATCGCCGCCAACGGAAAAGTCACCTCCGTAAAGCCCCTGGGCGGACATCCAGTGCTGGTGGATTGCGCCGGCAGCGCCGTGAAGAACTGGCAGTTTGAGCCCGCGAACCAGAGCACGACGGGACCGGTCACGATCGACTTCCACTAGACCCCGTCTTCGGATCGATTCCTACGAGGGGCACCGATACGCCCCAATCTCGTTCAGAAGTGAAACCGGTATTTCACCTGGAACGCGAGTTCGCGCGGATTGGTAAAGTGCGATCCGCCGAAGGTGTTGCTGTTGTCGAGCACGTAGTGGTTGTTGCCGACGTTGAGCGCGCTCAGGCGCAGACTCCAGTTCTCGCCGAAGGACTTGCCCAGAGACAGATCGACCGTGGTGTGCGACGGCAAGTGCCCGGGGCCATCGCCGTCCAGGAACCCCGAACCGTAGTTGACATTCACCGCCGTCCAGGCGTGCCGCGGCAGAGTGACGTTGAGTCCGGTGCTCACCGTGTCGCGCTGATCGTGGTCCAGGAAGAAGTAGCCCTCATCCGGCGGGGAGAAGTCGGTGAGGCCGCCCGTGATCGCCCCGGCGCCTTCCGCGTACTGGTGCGAGTAGGCGAGGTGGAACTGGGCGCGGCCGGCGATGCGGGGAGAGTTTGCGGTGGCTTCCCAGCCGTGAATGCGCGCCCGATCGATGGTCAGCGGAAAGAAGATGTTCGAGTTGCCGAGCACGTCGTGATCGAAGAAATTGTTCGCGGCGGTGCGGAAGTTTGCGACGTCAAAGGTCCAGCCGGCCAGGGGAATGGTGAGGCCGAACTCGCGCTGCTCGTCGCGCTCGCCGTGAAGGGGGAGAAAGCCGCAGTCCGCGCTGTTGCACCGCGCCAGGATCGGACCCGAGACGGTAAGCAGCGGCGGGGCCTGGTAGTAACGCCCCCAGAACGCGCGCGCCACCCAGTGGAGTTTGGGAATCTGCAGGGCAGCACCCAGACGCGGATCAGCTGCGTTTTCGCTGATCGGATGATTGCCTCCCAGTAACGTGTTCGTGCCGGTGCCGCCGAAGTGGGTGAGGCGCACCCCGCCGTTCAACGTCAACCAGCGGGTGAGCTTGTACTGGTCTTCGACGAAGAGGGCGCTCACGCTACCCCAGAGAGTCTCGCGCTGGGTGACCGGCGGGATGCTGCCATCGCTGGTCACGATCCCGAGCAGCTGGTTGTCGCGCTGGCCGAAAATCTGTACCCCGGTGTGGAGGTTGTGGTGCCCGCGCGTAACCGCTAGTGACACCACGCCGCCAATGTAATTGGAACCACGGTCATCCTGAGGGATCAGGACGTTCGGGTCGGGCGTGCCAGTGTAGTCGCCAAGGTAGTGGGCGCGATTGAAGTGATAGAAGGGCGAGACGGTGAGAACTACGCCGGTCCCCGCCGTATGCAGCCAGGAGAAATTCACGAAGGTATCGCGCTCCTTCTCGACGTCGCGGAATCCCTGGGTTTCCGAGTCCGGAGTGTTCGGGACCTGATAGTGATCGCCGCGCACTGACGTGATCAGACGCAACTGGTCGGATGGCGACTGGTTGAAGATGAGCGATCCAAAGCCGCTCAGGCCGTCCGCCAGATTATGGAGGTTTTCCGCGGCAGGCGTTTCCAGCCCAATATCGGTCCGATATCCGGAGAGGCTTCCGTACCAGGCGAAGCGATCGGTGTGGTCGCCGAGACTGATCTGCGGGTTGGTGGCGTTGTAGCTGCCGTACCCAAGCACCGCCTCACCCTGACGGTTGCGCTCGAAGCCGGAACGGGTCACGACGTTGAAGACACCGTAGGTGCGGTCGCCGTACTCGGCGTTGTAGCCCCCGCGCTGCACTTCGAGGTAGTCAATGTCCTTGGGATCGAACTGGGGGCCGACGTTGGAGGCGATGTTGGTATTGGGCACGGGCACACCATCGAGCAGCCAGGAAACCTGGTGGCCGCCACGGATGTGTAGTTGATCGTGAACCATGTACGCACCGGGCGTGTAGTCGGTGACCATGGCCAAGCTGTTGGCTTGGTCGGCGCCGGGAGTCTCATTGATCGCTGCGCGGTTCACGATGTTGGTGCTGGTGGAGGACTCGGGATTGATGGTGGGGGCAACGTCCTGCACCTCGACGGTTTCGGCGGCGCGAGCGACGGTCAGTGAAAAATGCGGCTTGGCATCGCGTCCGGCGGTGATCACCAGCGTCTGCTGTTCGCTGGCGAAGCCCTGGACTTCCACTAGGACGCGATATTCCCCGAGCGGCACGTTCTCGAAAACGAACTCTCCGGCTTCGTTGCTGACGGTGGATTGAGCCCACTCCGAGGTGCTCGAGCGCAGCGTGGCCTTTGCGTCCTGCACGGGCCGGTGCTGGGGATCGTGGATCAGGCCGTGCACGGAGCCGAATATGCTCGCGCTGGCGGCGACAGCAACTAAAAGAATGCCGACGCCCACAATCCAATGAATCGGGTTCCTGCTCATATGTCCTCCAGGACTTGCGTGAAAACGACCCCAAAGCTCGCGAGATTCGAGGGGCTCTAGGCGGGCAGCCGGCGGAAACATAATTCCGTACCTCGACGACGCCAAGAAGCAGCCAAAATCCTCGGGGGGGGACTCGCTCAGGATGACTGGGATTTAGAGGACGGGAGGAGCACGAACCGGACGGTAGAGCGCGAGTTCGAAAGAGCGCGCCAAGTCGTGGCGCGTTGCAGCCAGCCGGGTCGCCGGTTGCTGAGATCGCGTGCTGGCTTGGCCCGAAGCCTGGGCCCATTGCGAGCGGGCCAGAGAGCGGCAGCACTCGTGGTCACAGCAGCACTGGCTGGAATCGAGAATCTGGTCGGAGGGAACTGACTCGACGTTCGCCACCTCTTGGGCGGCGTGATGATGATGGCACGAGGGGGTTGCGTCTGCCTGGGATACAGGCAACGGCTTGCGGGCGCAGTGCGCTCCGGAGGCCTGCATCGGCAGCGGCATCGCTGCGGCCATCGGGGCGAACGTCCCCGCAAGCAGGACCAACAACGACAAACTGGCGATGAGCCGGCGCATATTCCGCAGTTACTGTTTAGTACATCCCCACATTGAGCAAGCCGGGACGCTTGCGTGTGGTAAGCATAGGGCAGTTTCGGGCTTCGCACAATCCCCCGGCCGGGCAGAAAGCAGCGAATCGCCGTGCCTCGCTAAGGTTTTGGCAGTGAATGGCTTAGTGAGTGCGCAGGCATCGCGGGGGACAACTCTCGTAACGAGTCGGCTCGCCGCGTCTGAGCCGGGCAAGCCCTGGCTCTACCAGTTGCTCTCTTCGGAAATCAGGAAGCATTGTGTGCGCCGCCGGCAGCTTGCTGCCCATCCGGCGGGCCCCGCGCCGCGTCACGCAAGCAATGTTCCTGCTGGCAGCTTGCTCTTTTCGCGCGGAACGCGGTTGAGGCGCTAACTTCCGGCGTGGTAGCATCCTGAGTTTTGGCAGGTGACGTTGGGTTGGCCTGTATCGTGTCCTTATCCTCATTTTTGGGCCGAAGTCTTCTCTCTTTCCCAAGCCTGCTGAAGGAGTGAACCCGTGAAAGTTTACGAAGGTGCAAATGTCCGTAACGTGGCCCTGGTGGGTCACGGTCATGCAGGGAAAACCTCGTTAGTCTCGGCCGCCCTATTTACCTCGGGCACAACCCAGCGTCTGGGGCGGGTGGATGACGGAACCGCCCCCACCGACTACGACGAGGAGGAAATCGCCCGCAAGATGTCGATTGGGACGGGCATCGCATTCGCGGAATGGGGCAAGACCAAGATCAACCTGCTCGACACCCCCGGGTTCAGCATGTTCGTGCACGAGGCCAAGACCGTGATGCCCACGGTGGAAGCCGCGCTTGTTGTAGTCGACGGCGTTGCCGGAGTGGAAGTTGTCACGCAACGGGTCTGGGGCTATGCGGAAGAAATCAACCTGCCGCGTGTGATCGTGGTGAACCGCATGGACCGCGATCGTGCCGATGCCGAACGTGTCCTGGAATCGCTGAACACCGCATTCGGTCGCGCCGTGGTTCCGCTGCAATTTCCCATTGGCAAGGAGAAGAATTTTGCCGGGGTCGTCGACCTGGTGAAGATGAAGGCCTATACGTACGATTTGGGCGGCAACGGCAAGGGAAAGGAAGGCGAGATCCCGGCTGAGCTGGCGGCGGTGGCGCGGGAAGCCCACGAGAAACTGGTGGAGCTGGTTGCCGAGGGCGACGACAAGCTGATGGAAGAGTTCTTCGAGAAGGGCACGATCCCGGAAGAACATTTGATTCCGGCGCTGCACGACGCGATTCGCGAGGACAAGATTTTCCCGGTGCTGTTCACTTCGGGGTTGGGCAACGTGGGCGTCGATAAACTGATGGACTTCCTGGTGGACTACACGCCCGCTGGTACGGAACACACCGTACTCCACGGCGCTGCGGGCAGCAACGGGCAGGGGCCGGAACGTCATGTGGCCGATGCGGACGCGCTCTCGCTTTATGTGTTCAAGACGGTGTCGGATCCCTTTGCCGGACGCATCTCCTACTTCAAGGTGTATAGCGGAGTCCTGAAGAACGAGGCCTCGGTGCAGAACTTCACCCGGAACTCGCAGGAGAAGCTGGCCCACATCTCGGCGATGCAGGGCAAGAATTCCGTAGCCGTGAACGAACTGCACGCCGGGGACATCGGGGCAGTGGCGAAACTGCGGGACACACTCACCGGCGACACTTTGGGCGATAAATCAGCCCCAATCCAGTATCCGAAGGTGACCTTGCCCGAGCCGGCCATCACATTTGCTATCGAGCCCAAGAGCCGCGCCGACGAAGACAAGCTCGGCCCGGGTATCCACAAGCTCATGGAAGAGGACGCCATGCTGCGCTTCTTCCGCGATCCGCAGACCAAGGAATTCCTGATCGCGGGTACGGGTCAGCAGCATATTGAGGTCATCGTTTCAAAGCTGAGGAAGCGCTATCACACCGAAGTAAACCTCAAGGCGCCCAAGGTTCCTTACCGCGAGACCATCCGCGGCAAGGCTGACGTGCAGGGGCGGCACAAGAAGCAGACCGGCGGCCACGGGCAGTATGGCGATTGCAAGATCAAGATGGAGCCGCTGCCCCGCGGCGGGGAGTTCGAGTTCGTCAATGACATCTTCGGCGGCTCGATTCCCAGAAACTTTATTCCGGCGGTCGAGAAAGGAATTCGCGACGCGGCGGCCCGAGGATATCTGGCGGGCTTCCCGGTGGTGGATTTCCGCGTGATTCTCTACGACGGGTCGTATCACGACGTCGACTCCAACGACTTGTCGTTCCAGATGGCCGGGCGGATTGCGTTCAAGAAAGCCATGGAAGTAGCGAAGCCGACGTTGCTGGAGCCGATCATGCAAGCGGAAATCACGGTTCCCGACGAGTTCGCCGGGTCGATCATGGGCGACCTGAACAGCCGGCGCGGCCGCATCCAGGGCATGGACAACAAGGCTGGGAATACCGTGGTCAAGGCCGAAGTGCCGATGGCCGAGATGCTCACCTACGGCGCCGACCTCACCTCGATGACCCAGGGGCGCGGCAGCTTCAACATGGAAATGAATCATTACGACATCGTGCCCGGGCAGTTGCAGGAAAAGATCGTTGAGAAGGCGAAAGCAGAGCGGGGCGTGGTGAAGGAAGAGGAAGAATAGTTCTCGGTTCTCAGTCCTCGGTTGATGGAGGGCGGCCGGTGGGCCGCCTTTCTGTTTCTTGCCGACGGACATTTCCAGCGGGGAGCAGCCTTCTCGATAGATACTTTGGTTTAGCCTTTGGCGGCGGCGGATGCCAGCGTTCTCGTCAGCGACTCCAGGGCTGGGAATGAACTGGGTGCGACCAGCGTGAGATCGGGAGGAATCACACCCGTCTGGAGCGCAGCGTTCACCATTCCGAGGGCCTGACCGGCTAAGGGTGGAACGATCACGGTTGCGGCCAACGACCCGCTCTTGACCCACGCTTGCCCGGTCTTGGGAACACCATCACACCCCAAGTAAGGCAGCCGGAGCCAGCGATCGCGGGCGTTGCTGTCGGACAGTTCGTGGAAAGCTTTGCGGGCGCCCATCGCCATCGCGTCGTTCTGAGCAATGATCACGTCGTTATGGGATTGCTGCGACGTAGAAAGCCGCAACCAGGCGGAGAGGGCTTTGTAGGCGCTGGCTTCGGTCCACTGCCCGCGGATGGTCTTCATTTGCACGTTGTCGGGCTTGGTTTGTTCCATGCCCTCGGTGCGTAGCCTGGCGGTTGTGCTGTCGGAAGGGCCTTGAATGCAGAGAGCGCTGCCGCCCTTGGGGAGAAGCGCCGCGAGCTGGCGCCCCTGAATGCGGCCGACTTCATAGTTGTCGGCGGCGACGGAGAAGACGGGGACTTTGTGGGTGCGGCGCAGTTCGGAGATGTAGTCCGCCCCGCGATTCAGGACCACCCAACCGATGCCGGCCGCAGTGGCCGCGCGCGCGACCAGCGGCAGGGCCGTGCCGCTGACCGATTCCAGTATGATGCCGTCGGGCAGCGCCTCGGAACTGGACTGGATGAACTTCAGCACCTGCTGGCTTTGCTGAATGCTGTCGTTGTCGGCAAAGACGACTTGCACGTCGACGCCCAAGCGGCGAGCGGCCTCTTCCGCCGAAGCCGCCTGCTCGATCTGGTAGTCGTTGTCTTGGGTGATCAGGGCGACGACAAAGCGAGGCTTTTTCATCGATGTGTCCTTACAGCCCGCGATTTTAGCGCTGATTGGGACCGCAGCGCTCAGCTGGTACCGCGCAATGATGACGAGAGTAACCATGATTGGCGGGGGAGCGGAATGAAGGGTTTCTACTCATAAAAGGGGTGAGGCGGATGCTTTCGGGGGCCTCGGGGAGCGGTTCCCTCCTCGCACTTTTTCCGGGCAAATGACATGACGCGACGGCTCTTCTACACGGATCACTACTCTGTTCCTCTCCCGCCGGAACATAGATTTCCCATTCAGAAATACCGGATGCTGCGTGAACTGCTGGAGCGCGACGGTCTCTTCGCGTTTGAACCTGCGCCGCTGGCGGAGTTGGAGACCATTGCTTTAGCCCATGATTGGACTTATATGGACGCGTTTGTGCACGGGAGGCTGAGTGCAGAGGCGGTGCGGCGGATCGGGTTTCCGTGGTCGGAGGGGCTGGTGACGCGGACGCTCGCTTCCGTGGGCTCGACTTTGGCCGCGACCCGCGAGGCGCTGGCAACTGGATGGGGCGGGACCATGGCGGGCGGGACGCACCACGCGTTCGCCGGCGAAGGGTCGGGGTTTTGCGTGTTCAATGATATTGCTGTGGCGGCCCGGTGGGTGCAGACATCGCAGGAAGTTGCCGAACTGACGCTCGGCCGGGCCGACGAGGGCGCCTGCTCCTACGTGGGCCGTGGTGATTCCCAGGAGGGCGGATCGGGTCGCCGGGTGACACGGGTCGCGGTGATTGACCTGGACGTGCACCAGGGAGACGGGACGGCGCACATTTTTCGCGACGAGCCGTCGGTGTTCACGCTGTCGGTGCACTGCAAGAACAACTTTCCCTTGCGCAAGCAGCAAAGCAAGATGGACGTAGAACTGGACGCGGGAGTCGGAGATGCGGAGTACCTGCGTGTGCTTGGCGAAGTGCTGCCCCGCGTGTGGGAATTCCAGCCGGAAATTGTTTTCTATCAGTCGGGAGTGGATGGGCTGGGGTCGGATCGTCTGGGGCGGTTGCAGCTTACTCACGATGGGTTGAAGGAGCGCGATCGGATGGTGATCTGGGGCGCGCGGCAGTTGGGCGTGCCCTTCGTGATCACGATCGGCGGAGGATACGCCCAACCGATCGCGCTCACCGCGGAAGCGCACGCCAATACGTTTCGGGTGGCGGCGGAGGATGATGGGTATGACCCGCGGCGGGATCTGGCAGGCTCCGCGTCAAAGGCGGGCCGTCCCTCCGGGACCTGACACAGGCTTCCCGCTTCCCCAGCGCTGCGCTGGCGGGCCCCTCTGGGGCGGACAATCTTTCGGATGGATTTTGCTGGGCATCCGATCAACGATTTTCTTTCCACAGCGACTGCTGTACAAAGGACGAGCTTTGCAATCTTGATCGACCAGGGAGCGCTCCATGAGACTCCGGGGCCGTTTCTTTGTGATGCGGTGGGCCGCTGCGATAGGGGTCCTTTCGTTGGCTGGGTGGTGCGCCGAAACTCCGGTCTCGGTCTCGAAAGTTGCCGGCGGCGTTTTGGTCACGACGGCGCACGATCAGCTTCACATCGCGGTGTGCGGGACGGCGATGGTTCATATCACCGCCGGGCCAGACGCTCCCCAGGCGAGTTCGCCGCAGCAGCCGTGGATTGTCGGGCCCTGCTCCGCCGGCGCGTTTTCGCTGACGCAGACTGCGAAGTTCTATCTGCTCAGCACCGATGCGTTGCAGGTGAAAATCTCGGTTGCGGCGGGTGGCCTCCAGTTCGCCGACAAAGCCGGGAATACCCTGCTCACCGAGGGCATCTGGTCGTGGACTTCCACCCGGCAATACCAACCCGCGGAACAAGCCGGCGGCCCCCTCTACAACCTGAGCGAATCTTTTCAGATGCCAGAAGATGAGGCCATCTACGGGCTCGGCCAGCATCAGACGGGATCGCTGAACAACCGGGGGCTGGCGATTTCGCTGGCCCAGAACAATGCCGACGTCGCGGTGCCGCTGATGATCTCGACGCGCGGATATGGCCTGATGTGGAACACGGCCGCGCGCAGCATGATGAACAACCAGTTCCCGCGTTCCGTGCGGTTCAGCGCGGAAGGCGTGGAAGGACTCGACTACTACTTTCTGTACGGCCCTGAGGCGGATCAGATCATCCATCTTTATCGCGAGCTGACCGGTCACGCTCCCCTGTTCGGCGAGTGGGCCTACGGCCTTTTCCAATCGAAGGACCGCTACGAGACGCAGGACCAGTTGGTCGGCATCGTCAGCAAGTACCGCAGCGAGCATATCCCGCTCGACACGGTCGTGCAGGACTGGCAATGGTGGACCAAATGGGGTTCGAGCGACTTCAACGACAAGTACCCGGATTTCGCCGCTGCCGTGAGCAAGATCCACGACCAGCATGCCCACGTGATGATTTCAATCTGGCCGAACTTCGATCCCTCGACCCCGATCTGGAAGGAGATGAACGAGCGGCATTTCCTGATCGATGAAAAAGGAGATTACGACGTCACTAGTCCTGAAGCGCGCGACCTGTACTGGAAGCTGCTGCCGAGTACGCTGGTGGCCAAGGGAGTGGATGCATTCTGGCTCGATGCCTCCGAGCCGGAAGCCGGCGATCTGGGCATTCCTCCCGGGCGCAAGCTCAACTTCGGAGCCAGCTCGCTCTACACCAACATTTTTCCGTTCCTGCACAGTTTGGGCGTTTATGAGCACTGGCGGCAAACCAGCGAACAGAAGCGGAATTTTGTGTTAACCCGCTCGGCATTTCTCGGGCAGCAGCGCAATGCCGCAGCCACCTGGTCGGGCGATGTGTATAGCAATTTCTGGGCTCTGAAACACCAGATCCCGGCAGGATTGAATTTCTCCATTTCCGGAATTCCCTACTGGACGACCGACATCGGCGGGTATGGCTTCCCGAACGGCGACACCGGCGATTCGAAATATCAGGAAGTCTTTACCCGCTGGTTTGAGTACGGTGCATTCTGTCCAATCTTCCGCATTCACGGCCATCGCGCCAACAATCAGAATGAGCTCTGGGCGTATGGCCCTGGGACGCCTACGCTGGTGAAGTTCGACCGGCTGCGTTACCGGCTGCTTCCCTATATTTATTCGCTCGCCTGGCAGGTCACGAAAGATGACTACACCATCATGCGGCCGCTGGCCATGGACTGGCGGGGTGATCGCAAGGTCTGGGAGATCAACGACCAGTTCATGTTTGGGCCCGCGCTGCTAGTAAGTCCGGTGACGGGCCAAGGCGAGACCAGGCGCCGCGTGTATCTTCCTCCGGCGCCTGCCTGGTACGACTTCTGGACGGGCGAGCGCGTAAGTGGGGAGCAGACGATCGATGCCGCCGCGCCCCTCGACCGCATTCCTCTGTACGTGCGCGCCGGATCGATTGTGGCGATGGGTCCGGAGCGCGAGTACGGGGGTGAGAAGCCCGACGCGCCGATCGAACTGCGCATCTATCGCGGCGCGGATGGATCGTTCCTTCTCTTTCAGGATCAGGGTGACAGCTACGCCTACGAACATGGCGTGGATGCAACGATACTGATCCGGTGGGAGGAGAGTTCAAGCACGCTGACCATCGGCGCGCGCCAGGGAAATTATCCGGGTATGGCGAGCCAGCAGAAGTTCCAGGTCGTGTGGGTCGATGCCAAGCACGGCGGCGGGGCGGAGGCCGCGAACAGCCTCGACAAGGAAATTGTGTATTCCGGGCAGGAAGTGCGGGTTAAGTTTAGAGAACCATTGGGCAGATGATGTATCGCTCGCGCGTTCGAAGAGACTCCGCGCTGCCGGGCCGCAGACTCGCCTGAGCCCCGCTTTCGGGCGTCGTCTAGGAGACGACGCAGGGCCGCCGAAGCACCGCTCGGTTGAGCCTCTAGCCACGCCCAATGACGCGGTAAAAGGGAGACCTCCCGGGACGCTACGCCCAATTTCGGCCTTCCTGGCCCGATACGAGGCGGCTTTGGTAGGGCCCGATTCAATACATCTTGAATGGATCCACTGGGGTCGAAGTCCGTCTGCTTACCGGTCTAATCGTGGAAGATCAGGAGACTCTCACCGGCCTTCTCCTCAGTCATGTTCCGATCGATGTGCTCTTTCGTCGTCTGAAGTTAATCCAAGAGCGAACCGGATGCGAGGCGCCGGCTTTCCACGAACTTCGTGTAGGTATCGAAGTCGTCCACAAACACAGATTTCCCCAGGATTAATTGGGGGTGTCAATATCACCGGGTACAATAAGCGCTTGTGGGGATCCTTTCGTCTGCCCTTACCATCCCATCTTCTGCCCCTTGTTCTGCTCATCGAGCCACTTCTGCAGGGGCGCAAAATATTCCAGCAGCGCGCCGCCGTCGATCTGGCGGGTTCCGGTCAGGGCTTCGAGCGCATCGGGCCAGGGCTTGCTTTGTCCCATGGCCAGCATCGCGTTGAACTTTGCACCCGCTTCCTTCGAACCGTAGAATGTGCAGCGGTGCAGCGGGCCGGTGTATCCGGAGGCCTGGCAAAGAGCGCGGTAGAACTGGAACTCCAGCATGTGGGCGAGGAAGTAGCGGATATAAGGTGTGTTGCTGGCCACGTGGTATTTGGCGCCGGGATCGAAGTCGGCCTCGCTGCGCGCCACTGGCGGCGCCACACCCTGGTATTTCAGGCGCAGTTCCCACCAGGCTTTGTTGTACTCGGCGGGCTTCGCTTCTCCCGAGAATACTTTCCAGCGCCACTGATCGATCAGTAAGCCGAAGGGCAGGAACGCAACCCGGTCGAGCGCCTGCTTGAGCAAGAGCGGTATGTCGGCATCGGCGGATGGCACTTTGTCGAGCAAACCAACTTTTTGCAGATACTCGGGCGTGATGGCGAGGGCAATAGTATCGCCGATGGCCTCGTGAAAACCGTCGTTGGCGCCGCTTTGAAACAGCGGGGGCTGATCTTTGTAGGCGCGCTGATACATGTTGTGGCCGAGTTCGTGGTGGATGGTCACGAAATCCACGTCGCGGATCTGGATGCACATTTTGACTCGGAGGTCCTCCTTGTTGTCGAGGTCCCAGGCGCTGGCGTGGCAGACCACATCGCGATCGGCGGGTTTCGTGAAGAGCGAACGCTCCCAAAACGTTGCTGGCAGCGGTGCGAAGCCCAGGGACGTGTAGAAGCGTTCGCCGTAGCGGACCATCTCCTTGGCGTCGACCTTCTTAGCTTTCAGCAGTTCCGTGAGATCGTAGCCACGTGTGTTTTCCGGGAGCCCGAGCAGGGGAAAGACGTTGCCCCACTCCTGGGCCCAAGGGTTGCCGAGAAGGTCGGCGGGGATGGGACCGTTCGGTGGAACCAGGCCCGGGCCATAGTGCTGGGACAGGCGGGCGCGAACATACGTATGCAGAGAAAGATAGAGAGGACGCACCTGGTTCCAGAGCCGCTCGAGGTCGGCGCTGAAGGCGTCCGGGGGCATGTCGTAACCGGAGCGCCACATGGCGCCGGTGTCTTTGAACCCCATCTCGCGGGCACCTTGGTTCGAGAGCTCAACGAAACGCGCGTAGCGGTCGCGCATGGGAGTGCCGACCTTGTGCCAGCCTAGCCAGAGGTCTTTGAGTTCCTCGGGATCGCGGCTGGTGCTCATGATCCGCTCGATGGCGGTGATGTCGAGGCAATTGTCAGGCTTGCGGCAGTACTTGCCCCGGCCGTAGTCCGCGTCCAGGGAGCTGGCAATCTGCGTCAACTCTTTGCGAAGCTTCGGATCTTTGGGGGCTGGCGCGGTGAGAGACAGGCAGCAGCATGAATTTGCGGGGGCCAGCTCGGGAGGCAGGGTCAGACCGTCGAAGCGTTTGGCCTGGTCCGCCAGCTCGGTGATGACGGCGGTGACCTGGTCGTTGGCATCGGCGGAGAGCGCCTCCGTATCTTCGGTGATGAAATTCTCTTGCACCCAGGCGGCGCGGGCGGCCTTGATGCCGTAGTCGTTGAAGCGCTCTTCGGCTTGCTTCATGAATTGTTCCGCTTCGGCTACCGTGGGCTGGGTTTGCGCCGGGAGAAGGAGAGGACAAAGCAGCAAGATGAGGGTGGCCAGAGATTTCATGAGCACCTCGCGATGAATTGAGAATGGTACTAGAACCGACTTCATAAATGATCCAAGGGGCGTGAAGGCTCCCCAGGGCTAGCAGAAAAAGTTCCCCGAGTGCGGAGAAAAGCAGACCTCAGGCGCTAAAGCGCGGACTCATTTTCAACTTAACGGCACGACTGAAGTCGTGCCCTTCCAAAAGCAATCGATCCGAGCAGCTCTAGCAATCCGCAGCGGGGAAAGATTATACGGGAACCCTGGTCGAGGAGTCTGCGGGAGCCAATCCTGACTCGTACAAGCCCTCAACTGCTTTCTGCACTTTCGCGGACAGGGCTTGCATGTCGTGGCCGGTGAGGCCGGCGGTGGAGATCGGCTCGCCGACGCGCATCTCCAGGGGTCGGCACTTAATGTGGTAGGTGTTCATCGGGAGCAGTTCGTAGGTGCCGATGAGAGCGACGGGAACGACGTCGACATGCGCCTTGATGGCGAGGAAGAACGCGCCCGGAAGAAAGGGTTTGATCTGACCGTCCGGCGTACGCCCTCCTTCGGGATAGATCACCAGGGGCGTGCCGGCTTTCAGACTCTTCAGCGCGGAGCGGATGCTGCCGATGGACCCGGCGGGGTTCTGCTGGTCGACGCAGATCTGCCCGGAACGCTTGAGATGCCAACCGACGATCGGGTACGAGAGCAGTTCTTTCTTGAAGGCAATGCGGAACTGGAACGGCAAGTAGACGTAGAGAACCGGAATATCGAGCGCGGAGGCGTGGTTCACGGCGTAGACATGCGGCTTGGTGGTGTCGATCTTCCCGAGGCCGGTGACCTTCACCGGGGAGAAGATGGTCTTCATGATCATCCACGACCAGGCGCGGGCGAAGTTGTGCAAGATGCGCTCGGTGTCGCCGAAAAGCGAGACCGGAATGGAGAGCAGGCCGAGGACGACGGTGTACATCCAGATCAGCGGATCGAAGATGAGATAGGAACGCAGGCGGCTCAGAAGACCATGCCGGTGCGCGGGCGCGGCAACGGGCGCCATGACGCGCTCGACGGCTTCGGTCTGCGGGGATACGCGAAGTTCCCCGCTTTCGAGTTCCGCCGATGTGGTTCTAAGCGCCACAGGTCTATTGGATGCGGGCGCCGAGCGCGCGCATCGCCTCTCCTACAATGTATATGGAACCAGTTACTAGTACCAAGCCCCGAGATCCCGCGGCCGTGCGGGCCTTTGCGAGGGCGGCGGGAACGTCGAGGGCTTCGTCAATTTCGACGGCCACTCGATGGGCAGCCTCGCGGATCTCGGCTGGGGTCATAGCGCGCGGGTTGTCGGCGTGGGTGGCGATCACGCGGTCGGCGAGCGGGAACAGAATTTCGGCCATTTCGCTTACGGCTTTGTCGCGCATGGCACCGAAAACAAAGACAAGCGGACGCTCTTCGTAGGTTGCTGACAGCGTCGAGCGCAGCGCCCAGGCTCCGGCCGGGTTATGCGCAACGTCGAAGACAATCTCAGGATAAACTCCGCTGGCGGGCAGTAACTGGAAACGGCCGGGCCAGCGGGTCTCGCGAATGCCGCGCTCGATGCTGGCGGCGGTGATGCCGGCGAATCCCTGGTGGCTCAGCTCTTCGGCGGTGGCGATGGCCAGGGCGAGGTTGCGGAGCTGGTGGCGCCCGACCAGCGGCGTCTCGACCTCGATCTGCGCTCCCTTGAACGGCAGCGGATACCGCGAAACGTATCCGGCTTCTTCCCGCGTGCTGGACAGCAGGTATTGCGCGCTATTGGGACTGACGGGCGGCACGTACTGCACCGCGCTCACCGCTTTCGCGGCAGCATCGAGGATGGCATTGCCGATGACGTCGTTGGCTTCGGGGGCTTGCGGAAGCGTGACCACGACGCCTTTGGGACGAATGATGCCGGCCTTCTCCCGCGCGATCTCGGTGAGCGTGTCACCGAGAAATTTCTGGTGGTCGAGGGAGATGTCGGTGATGACGCTGACGCGCGGGTCGACCACGTTAGTGGCATCGAGGCGGCCGCCCATGCCGACTTCGAGGACGGCGATTTCGACCTTCTCGCGCGCGAAGTATTCGAAGGCGATGGCGGTGAGCATCTCGAAAAAGCTGGGATGCCAGGGAAGCTCGTTTTCCGTGACCAGACGCTCGGCGGTGCGGTCGACCAGATCGTGGATGCCGGCGAAATCATCGTCGGTGATCGCGGTACCGCTGATCCGGATGCGTTCGTTAATGCGCAACAGGTGGGGCGACGTGTAGAGGCCGGTTTTGTAACCGGAGGCTTGCAGAATGGACGCCAGCGTCGCGGCCGTGGAGCCTTTGCCGTTGGTGCCCGCGATAAGGACGGCGGGGAACTTCTGCTCGGGGTTCTCCAGCGCCTCGAGCAGCACCCGCATGTGGGCCAGGTCGAACTTCTGCGACGGCGTAGTGGCCAGTTCGTGGCCGAGCGCGTACATGCGGGCGACGGCGGTTTCGTAGGAAATCAGGTGTCAGGTCTCAGGTCTGGGTGTTAGGTCTCGGGCTCTGGAGGGCCGCGAGAGCGCCACCTTCGACGCGTACTAGGGTATCAAGTTTGAGGCGGGCGGTTCGAGGGGCGGCCAGCGAGAGGGGTTGAGAGCGGGGTGAAGGGAGACAGATCGCATTCAGAGGGCACCCCGGCAGGTCAGTCAAAAGCACAGCGAAACGGCCGGCATCACTTATCGCGTCCCACGCTGCTAGAGGTTTGCTTGGGTTCGACGTGGGTCTCAGCGAAAGATTCGTCGGGATAGGCTGCGGGCCAGCCCGTCATGACCAGGAAAACATCAAGCACGAAGAGCGCGATTGCAATGTCGTTGAAGAGCATAGCTTGACGCAAATCCGGCCAGAGTTGATTGGCGGCCCAAAAAAGAAAGGCGACAGCCAGCATGATCGCTTTGAATAGTTCGAGTGGAGCAGGACGATGCGCAACCTGGTAGACGAGATAAGCGACTGCAATCATGGCAAGCGGGAAGGCCCCGAGAATGTCGTGTGCTCTGAGCGGAAAGAACCCGGGAACGGTATCCCACGCGAAGAGCAATCCGACGCCGATTAGCGCGAACCCACCAAGGGCCAAGGGGATAGCCCGCAACGTCCGGTTGAGACGAATCATAGAGGAACCCTACAGTAGGGCCCGGAAAAGGTTCAAGAGCCGCTGGCGGGAGCAACAGGCCCCGATTCGCCGGAAGTCATTGATAGGATTGGTGGCGGCGGTTGGACTCGAACCAACGACCCTGGGGATTATGAGAACCCAGCACTCACGACCCTGAAGTTTCGGGATGTCCCCGACTTTCAGATGCAAGGATTCAATCATCAAGAAGCCATGATGGAACTCGCCTTGACGAGGTCTCTAAACCCCAATGTCAAATTTGCTTCCCGTTTTGTGCCACCCTTCCGCACGCCCGTGCCATTCTGTCGCCGCAAACAAGACTCTACCTTTAATACGGCTGGCGGCACTGAATGGAGGGAGGGGCCGATTCCTGAACCCGGTCTCTTCGAGAGGGACCACTCGGTGCCGCTTAGCACCAACTCGCATTCCCCTTTTCTCACCCCGGACTCGTACTGATGTCTTTTCAGCAACTGCATGGGATTTCTATTTTCACAGGGGTGATCTGCCCGAGTGGGCGAGCAAGCTAGGGTCAGCGTGGAACAAATGATCCTGATTCTCCATGCGGGGGTAGCGTCGAGGACCTGCTAGATATCATCGACAAGAGGCTTCAGACACATCAAGAGTTCATTGGTTATTCCCGCTGGGTCATGTAACGGCGGGAGTACCCGGTCCACCCTTTGACCCGTGACCCGCATCACAGCGAATTAGAATAGCCGCCCCTGCGGCGGTGCCTCTGGTTCGAGTGGCGCAGCACAATCAGGATCATCGTTCTGCACTTGGTTGAGTCTTGTGCTCACCGGGTACGAACGCATCATTCGCTCGCAAGGCTTCAACATTTCCAGAGCAGCATCCGTGTTTCCGGGGGTGAGCCATGCTGCATAGTTCTCGGGATGGAGGATCACCGGCATTCGGTCGTGAAAGTTCGAGAGGAGTAGATTGGGCGTGGTTGTCAGGATCGTGCAGCTCTCCAGAATGCTCCCATTCGGATCGAGCCACGTGTCCCAAAGACCCGCGAAAGCAAACACCTCTGCCTCGCCCACCTCAAAACAGTATGGCCGCTTTACTTTGCCGTTTCGCGCCCACTCGTAGAATCCATCGGCAGGAATCAGGCAGCGCTGCGATTTGAACGGGTCGCGAAACGAAGGAGTAGTCTGGACCGCTTCCCCTCGTGCGTTGATCGTTTTGAAGCCGATGCTTGAGTCCTTCGCCCAAAAAGGAACAAGGCCCCATCGCATGGTTGAGAACTGTCTGCGCCTACGGGGTTCTTGGCGGATCGTGAGTACGGGCTGAGAAGGCGCGATGTTGTAACGGGGGGCGATGTCAAAATCGCCTTCGACGTCAAAGGTCTCATTTAGCCGTCTGTCAGAGCGGGTCAATCGGTACCTGCCGCACATGACTCGATTATCGCAGATGAGAAGACGGGTGGTGGCTACTGGTCAGGGCTTGGCGGCATTGCGCTGAGCGTCCAAAGCCATCCTGAGACTCCAAGGCAGAACCGATGAAGCGAGGATCCTAGGCTAGTTGTTTTGGAGTCGTGGTCGCGTCTTCAACCGCCTGTGGCGTCTGATCCCAAGCCTCACAACGGCTGGGACGGCTGCTGCTCCCCAGATCGAGAACAGAAGCAGATACACATTGGCAAGGGAAATACCCGCGTTCTCAAGGAACCAACGAACTACATAAGCTCCCGTGATTCCCAGGAGAATGTCGGCCACTGTTCCGAATCCGTTGTTCCCTGTGATTTTGCCACTCGCCCAACCAGCGAGCCCCGCGGCAAGTAACCAAATGGAATAGAACATACCTGGCCTCGATCAAAGCCCATTGTTCTCGTGAACTTCGCAGACTTAGCGATGGGCAGATGACGGGTGCCCGAAGCGGCACCATACGCGAAGCGCGAAGGAGCAGTCTGTTCAATATTGATCACCTGGCTGCGATGGCCGATCAGGTGCATCGCGGGATTGTTGACGCAAGCAGCTGTGGGTGTCGTCAAGAAACTTTCTGAGCGCACTAACCCGAGCACTCCGAGCAGGCGACCTGAGACGGTCACAATCCACTCACGCCCAGGTGGTTGAAAACAAAACCTTGAGGTTGGTGGCGGCGGTTGACTCGAACCAACGACCTAGGGATTATGAGCCCCTCTAGGCAGATTGAGGGCAAAGAAGATAAAGGACTTAGCTCGGCCAAATCAAGCAAAGTCCTGCAAAATACGCAACAAAACCGCAACAAGAGACGGCGGCGGCCTTAACCGTCCTGGCTGACCGAACCCGCGGGTAGGACGAGCAGAGATTCCCACCTGCCGAAATTCAGTTCGGTCGATGCTCAATGCACCAAGCGGAAAAAGTAAGTCGAACGGTTGCCCCGCGATAGGAACGCAGGATTCTCGCGACGCCTCGGAAGACGGGAAATGGCACGCTCGCGCGCGTCCTGGACAAACGACGGAGGCCGATAAGCCCTCGGGGATCCTGTTTGCAGTGATCTCCAGCTTGTCGTCACGCGCGATGAGGACGACGAACGCTCCGCCCGCTCCAAACTCATCAGACAGTCGAGCCGACAGTCGGCGAAAAGCACGCTTCAGCTCAACGAGACTGACACCCCATGTGACTTCCATAGAGGGAGCGGTCCCAAGCCACTTTAAACCTGACCCTCCTCGAGTCCCGCCTTCAGCAGCGAAGCCAGCCGATTTCAGCGAAAACTCGCTGTAATTCATTGTATCTCTTATAGTTATATAAAGATCACGCCAAAGGTCATATAAGATCGCGTATAAACGCGTCCTTCGGCGCAGGCCCGCTAGAGACTCCTACGAACCCTCCAAAGCCGAGGATCGGTCGATGTCGTTGTGGTATGGAAGTTCGACAGATTTGCGCGCTCACTGAAGCAGCTCATGTCGGGACTCGAAATGTGTCGAGCACTCGGGATCGATTCGAGCCTACCGAGCGGCGAGCTTGTGTTCCAGATGATTGGAGCACTTGCCCAGTTTGAGAGATCGCTGATCGCGGAACGAGTGAAGTCAGGATTGGCGAATGCGCGGGCACGAGGGAAAATGCTGGGACGCCCTCCACTTCGTACACTGACGCCGGCGGAAACTCGCGAACTCAGGCGACAGAGGATACATGATGACGTGCCGTTCAGAGTTCTTGCAGAAAGGTTTGGGGTTTCGGTGTGGACAGCTCACCGGATGTGCGCGGGCCGTGGCTAGGAGCCGTTTCTCGTAGTGGCGCCTCTCCGCACGAACGTGCTCCCTATCGGCCTGACTGTGCCATTCACAAGTGGACAATTGGAACGTAGGCTGGAAATCGAGCAGTACTCGGGGGAGGGCTGTTCAGCGATGCGTCCCAGGACTCTAACCGGAGTCTGGGGCGTTTTCGTTTTTGGGGTAGCTACTGCGGCAGTACACCCTCTCGTTCCGCCAGTGAGTGAAATTGATTCCATGACACTGTCGGCTCCGACGCCCGAGTAAAGTTGGTGGTGCTAAAGCCAACCAACAGGCTCGGGAGAAAGGAGCCGAACATGATCATTATAGGAGTAGATTTTCACCCCGAGTTTCAACAAATAGCTTCGGTGGATACCGACAGCGGAGAGATCCAGGAAAAACGGCTGGGGCATCGCGAGGAGGCGGAGAAGTTCTATCGCGCTCTGGCGGCTGCGGGCCAGAAGGTGCGGGTCGGAATGGAAGCCAGCGGACACGCACGCTGGTTCGAACGACTGGTGGCCGAGTTGCAGTATGAGCTGTGGATCGGAGACGCGGCGGAGATCCGCACGAAGCGAGTGCGTAAGCAAAAGACGGATCGCCAGGACGCGCAGCTGATCCTACGTTTGCTGCTGGAAGACCGCTTCCCGCAGATCTGGGTGCCGAACTGGGAGAACCGCGATCTGCGGCAACTAGTGTGGCCCCGCCACCGGATGGTGCAGGCCCGAACGCGCATCATGAATCAGTTGCAAGCGGTGGCACTGAACGAAGGCCTGCGCTGCAAGAAGCGGTTGTGGCGAGAACACGGACGACAGCAGCTGGAATCGTTTCGCCTCGCACCGTGGGCCAGCCGGCGACGCCGCGATCTACTGGAGCTGATGGATCGACTGAACCCGACGATCACAGAACTGACCCAAGCGATCCGAGCAGGAAGTCGAGAAGTGTCCGGCAGCGCAGCGACTGAGGACGCATCCCGGAGTCGGTGCCTTGACCGCACTGGCCTTCGTGCTGATCATCGGCAAAGCCGAGCGCTTTGGCTCGGGCAAGCAGGTGGCCAGCTATCTGGGGCTGGTGCCGTTGGAAGAGTCCAGCGGCCATCGGCGACGGCTGGGGCATATCACCAAACAGGGGAGTTCGATGATGCGCTTCTTGCTGGTGGAAGCGGCGCAGGTAACGGTGCGCAGCCTGCCGGAGTGGCGCAGCAAATATCTCCACCTGATGATGCGGCGGGGACGCAAGACCGCCAAGGTAGCGATGGCCCGGAGACTGGCGGTTCGTTTGTACTGGATGATGCGCCAGGGATGGGACTATCCGCAGTGGGTCAAGTTCGGTTCGCACGTGGGACAGCCCGGAAATCGCGATGGTGTGCACTCGAACACCGAGAAATTGATTGGGCGTCCTGCTCCTCGATAACGAGGAGTTCGAAGTAGTAATCATGATCGCAGTTGAGACGCTCGTCGAACATGAGAGGTGTCGAGGGCTATTCTCAAACCGTGCCGGGTCTGATCCTTATTTCCTCCGCCTGTCCACAATTGAACAGTTTTCCGTCTTGAAAAAGTCCCATCATGCCGTCAAGACGTTGCACTATGTGGGTGTGAAAACTGGTAACTGACTTTCTCAACCGCTGCCTCCCGTTCCATGTCCCACATGTGGTGCTCATGCTTGGCAGAATTGCGCCATCCATGCTCGTTTCCCAACGAGGTCGCCTCCCGGCACCCTTGGGAGCAAAACAAAACTGCAAAGGAGACTGGCGATGAACCACGACAAGGCACAAGAGATCACGGCCGAGATACGCACGCTTCTAAACCACCAAACTCTGGTTATGACGAACCCCGCGACGATCTCCCTCGGCGAGACGCCCCAACCGGGAATGGACGCATATCAAGCAAGAAACGACCGCCTCCACGAACTTGGCGAGGAATTGAGCAAACTTGACGGCAGGATACTTCGGGCTTACCGATTCCACTCGGTTTGGATCATTCAGATTGTGAGCACTCCTCCACGCATCTCTTCTTGGATTGCCTCACACTGGAGAATATGTTCGGCGGTCGCTCGTGCTGTCCGAATTGCAGTCACGTCGGGACAATCCATTGAGACAGATGAGACACGCGCCGAACGTGCGCAACGAACGAAAGAAAAGGGAGAAGAGATTCGAGCCCTCGCCGACAAAATCTTAAGCTATGGACACAGCGTCCATCGCCGTTACCCGACCGGAGAGGTGGTGGTTGGCGAGAATGACTTGGCAGCACTGCTTCGAAGGCGCCGGGATACGGTCGGTAGGGCGTTGAACCTCCTGCTTGGCGAGCGGAAGGTCCAGAAGGCTCCGCTCAATGGGTATTGGAAGCTGAACGCCTGATTTGTGAAACCCAGTTATGCGAACCTCGTCGTCGTTTGGCTTTCTTAGGAAGTTCGCTGAGAGCCATCTCTGATTACCTCTCGAAGCTGGATGAGTTGCCATCGGCATATGCCGTTTGGCGAGTGGCGCTATTGACGTTAACAGCGTTTGCTTAAAGTGAGAATTTGGCCAACTGGAGCCAGTGAGCGCAATTTATCAACAACTACCCGGGGACGGCTGCGATTCATTCCCCTATAGGTCGAGGCGTATCGGCCCACCTTGAGGTGCGAGTCCAAGTTGTGGCGGAACCAAGCGATACGACACGAAGAACAATACGAACCACAGAACCCAGACAAATGCCAGCCACTTGAGAGAGAGAACTAACGTGTCATCGAAGTGATACCAGAGATACATTGGTATCAAGGCAACGACGCCGCACGTAATCCCGCGTGCCCATCGCCACCTGTCGCAAAAATTCACCTTCTCTCCGCAGTACGGGCACGGTCCCGGAACGTTCTTCATCGTAACTTCAACTTTGCAGTGCGGACATCGTGTGCCCATATATTTCGCTGCCAGCCGTGCCACTCACATGATAACTGGCGAAACCAGGCGATGTTACGCCAACTCTGGTCCGGTCAGTCCGTCTTACGATAATTTCCGCAGTTTTTTACTTGACTTTTACTTTGGACGCGAGGATAGTCCCTGCATCCCAGGCCCCGCACGTCGGCGAGAGTTAGACACAATTTAACTCCGGCATTCCATCCGTTAGCAGTTAGGGCCGAACACTTCTGCTGGTATCCAAGCCAGAATCGGGCCTTCCACTGTGTAGGCCCAAACCCAGATACAAGATTGGCGATTCGAGGAAATATCAATGCGAACTTTTGCGAGGTACACACGTTCGCTGGACCTGCTCGCCGTGGGAATTATCGCGGGGGTTTGGCAATCCCTCAAGCACGATAGACCTATCTGCACCGGTGAACAGTGACTTTTTATGGTGCCCAAATGCCCGTATCCAGAAAGGAGACAAAAGTGAAGACCAAGACGAAAGTAATCATCAGCATCGGCGCAATCGCAACTATGCTTGTCGGACTGGCGTTCGCGACGCCGATCGTTGGACTCATCTCGCCGCTTCTTTCGGTGGGGAACAATAGCGCCAATTTGCACGCGCATGGTGTCTCCACGACCGCCACAGGCGAGCCTTTCGAGGTGAGGCTGCGAACAGAAGGGCCATCCACTTATTCAACGCAGGTCGCAGCCTTCGGCTATCCCGCTCACAACGGCTGGCACTCGCATCCCGGCATGGTGGCCGTCACGCTCACTTCGGGCTCGATCACTTGGTATGACGAGAACTGTGAGCCGACGGTATACAATGCCGGTGACACTTGGCTCGAGGGGAGCCAGATACACGCGTTTAAGGCCAACAGCCCAGGCGTCCAACTGGTCGCGTGGTTCATCACCGCGCAGGGTAGAGCGTTGCGGATCGATCAACCCGCACCTGCCTGCGCGGCGAATCTCGGGCTCTAAGCACAGCTGGCCCACCGGGACGCGAAGTCTCACGTTTCCGCGTCCCGGTATCGTGTCGTTCCAGAAGCAACACGCCACATTTGTGTTGCATTGTCCCAGGACAGCGGCCCCAACCAACAGGATGTGTCACCCTCACCTGCGGATCGCTTCGCCGCCAGTCATCCGCGATAAGAACCGGATGCGCTAATAAGCGCCCGTCCGGGTCCGCGCGGGGGGTACCGCGTAAGCGGTATCCCTACCGCGATCTCATCGATCCTGCCGTTCGCGGTCGGCACGGTGGCCTCCAAAGGCGTGGATCGTTTGAGTACATTTTTGAGCAATCCGGTTAGTTTAAGAAGAAGTGATCCCAGCTTCCGGTTGGCCGATGACCCGTGCCGAACTAACTGCTGGCTTCACCTCTGACCAAGTCCACGACCTGCCAGATGATGACTGAAGTGCATACAGTTTCGATCGTCGCGAAGAACAGGTACTCAGGAAGAGCGGGAGTCCGGGCACCGACAAGAGGCGGAACGAAGGTCAGGAAACCGTTTACAAGGGAGACAACCGCTCCTTTGTGTCATGCATGTCAACCTCCTACGGAATAGTTACAGTCCAGCGGCAGAATAAGTTTCATTGTGGCTTCAGTTGGCGCTATCAGCCTGTTTCAACAATTGACCAAGGGCTCGCCAACCGGCCAGTCTTATGTGCATTCTTCGCTACTGCAACTTTGCGTACTCCGCTTTGGCTTGCTTCAGGATGGGAATGTCCGGGTCGGCGCCTTTCCAGAGGGTGAGGAAATTCCGATAGGCAATTTTCGCTTTGTCACCGTTCCCTGTCCGCATATAGGCACGTGCGATTTGTAGATGAGCCAGAGAACCCGTCACAAAATTCTCCACAATGCCCCTGTTGTCGAGTAGCTTCTGGAATTCAGCGGCCGCGGCGGTGCCATTGTGTGCGAGGAGACAAGCTTGGCCACGCAGGTACGCCGGATACAAATAGTTTACATACTCTTCTGTAAGGCGCCGAAGGGAAAGCATCCCGATTGACAGATCGTGATAGGTGCACGTCCTCAACTCGGCGTTTGATCGATACACGGAAGTGCATCCGGCCCCTTTCTTAGTGTCGCGCTAGCTAGATGCCAGGGCCAATCGTCGATGCGGCACAAAATGATTCTCGGTTGGCGTTACATCGCATTACACTCACCCTATGAAAGGGGCTCTATCCGCTCTCACGCCAGATTCTTGGCGAAGATGGACGCGGCTTGACCTGGTTTTGAGCGCTATGGCCTGCTTACAACAGTTGTGTCTCCGCCTGCGATCTCCTAGACTTCAACCGATGAAACGCGCTCGTGCGGCTTTCACTCTTCGATGGCTATTGCCACTGGCTCAGCTTCTAGTCTGCCTTGTGATCGTGTTGCCAGTGCGATGGTTCCTTTTCTTTGAGGTTTATCGTTCGACCCGGCCACTGCGATCAGTAGACGGCAGTATTCAGCTGAATCAGGCGGACCTTGATGCAATAGAGAGAGCCTCGGACGTTCGGGATCGGCTGATGAAAGTCCCAATAGTGCTCGACTTCCCTGCGTTGCTGGTTGAGGTGCCCTACACGCTCGCAGTTTACGCACGTACCGGGCACCCGGCTGGAGGGACTCTGCTCGAAACATGGAGAGCACTAGGCTGGCCCTTAGTCGGAATCCCGTTCTGGTGGTGCGTAGGAAGAGCAATAGAGGCACTGCGTGCCGCTCGGAGGTCAATCGTGCTACCTCGGATAACGTTAGTCGAAACGATATTCGGCATTGTGGCGGCTTGCATCGGCGTTGCAAGTCTCGTAGGAATCCTTACCAGCCTGCCTGACGACAGACATTTCGATTTCTTGATGTTTGTGGGCGGTGGTTTGCTTTGGGGGATTCTAGGCGCCACTACCGTGACAGCCCGAGTTCTCCAATGGCGAATGCTGCGTCGTGCTGCTGCCGCAGGACAGCTGGCGTAACATCGCGTCTCTGACAATGTCGGCGGTGTCAAACACTTTTTGAGCGTACCAACCCGTGCACTCCGAAGAGCGCGCCATTTCGCTCTATTTGAAGCTG
>Ga0210408_10000660_pt1 | contig 41039 bp, 31 predicted proteins | sample IncBWH4MmetaG_FD_155471 | JGI IMG/M metagenome (GOLD analysis project Ga0210408, IMG submission 155471) | Forest soil microbial communities from Barre Woods Harvard Forest LTER site, Petersham, Massachusetts, United States - Inc-BW-H-4-M | ecosystem: Environmental > Terrestrial > Soil >...
GGCGGCAGCGATGGCCGAGGCGCGCAAGAACCGTTGGAACATGGCGGTCGCGGTGGTCGATCCCGGTGGAACGCTGGTGTATTACGAGAAGATGGATAACACCCAACTCGGAAGCGCGGACGTCGCGATTGAGAAGGCCCGCACGGCGGCGAAGTTCAAGCGCCCGAGCAAAGCATTCCAGGACCTAGTGGCCGGTGGAGGCGCGGGTCTTCGCATCCTTCGGCTGCCGGGGGCCGTGCCGTTCGAAGGTGGGATCCCGCTGATCATGGACGGACAGATCGTCGGAGCGATCGGCGTTTCCGGGGACACCAGCGATCATGATGGCGTATGCGCGCAAGCCGGTGCGTCCACTCTGAAATAGGGGGCACACGGCTGGGTACCTGCTTGCGAGCGATCGATCACGAAGAATTAGCCGCTGTTTTCAGATGTTGCTGAATAAACGATGACTCGCCGCGGATCCACGAATAGCCAGGACAGCGCGGCGATGAAAAACATCGCAGCGTTGAAATAGAGGCTGACCTTCCAGGCCGGGTGTCCGGGTTGGCCGGCCATCGCCGCGAGCCAGGCAACCACGGGGATACTGATGACCTGGCCCAGGTTGCCGATCGTATTCATGATGCCAGCGACCGTACCGGAGTAGCGCTGGCCAATGTCAATCGCAGTTGCCCAGCTTGATGGCATCCCGAAATCTTTCACGAATGAGGAGAGGCAGAGTGCCGCGTAGGCAAGGCCAATGTGACTGGGCGTGCAGAAAAAGCCTATCAGCATGAAGGTCCCGCCGAGACCGTAAGCGATCACTCCCTGCAGTGTGCGTCCCCAGCGCCGGCCCCAGAGTCGTACCTGCCGGTCCGTCAGAAATCCGCCCAGCAGGCAAGCCGCCCCTCCGAAGAACAGCGGCCCACCCGAAGCGACCACCAATCCCACTCCGGACAGATGCAGATCAGTCCTCAAGTAGGGAGTAATCCATGTCGTGAAGAAGGCCCAGCCGGCATTGCTGCAACAGTACATCAGGCTCAGAAACCAAAGTGTGGGGCTACGTAACATGGTTGACCACGAGAGTGCGGCCGAGTTCGCGAACTCCGAGCGATTGCCAGCGATGAAAGCGCGCTCCGCCTCACTCACGGCTGGGTCGGCTTGAGGGGTGTCTCGGAACCGGCTTTGGAAACCCCACAGCCAGATGGTGCCGAGCATGCTCATCAGCAGAAAACCTCCGCGCCACCCGAACGGGTAAGCCAGGATCATCATCAGGAGCGGAGCGATGGCGCCGCCCCAACGCGCGAACAGCCATACCAAGCCTTGGGTGAGGCCTCGTTCGGCGAAGGGGAACCATTCGTGTGATGCCCGGCTGATATTCGGAAACGCCCCTGCTTCTCCTGTGCCAAACAGGAAGCGGAAGGCCATGAAGCTGACGAGGCCCCATGCGGCACCAGTAAGAGCGGTGAACGTGATCCAGCAAAGAAAAATCCAGATCAGCACTTTCCGCGGACCGAAACGATCGCCCAGCCATCCGACCGGGATCTCGAACGTGGCATAGGCTAGAGAAAACGCCGCGAAAGTGTAGGCGAAGCGCGCCGGCGTCAGGTGCAGGTCAAACTCAATGCGATCCTGAACCTGGATGACGCCTATTCGTCCCATGTAGGTAAGAGCGGAGAGACTGCATAGCCAGCCCAGCACTTTCCAGCGCACGCCGGACGCGGGCACTCGCGCCCCCGGATGCTCGCGATGGGCGTCGGTCTGTTGGTTCATGCTGCTTCCGGGAGTGCCTTCGGTACCACGAACCGGTTTCCCCGAATCCGTGCTGTAGCTTCTTCGGTAGGGATTGGGTCGTTCACGACAGGAAAGGCTTCCACTTTTCCAGCAAGGCCCTGATTTCCACAATTTCGTCCGGGCGCGGGCTGGCGAGGGGAGGTCGAACCGGGCCAGCGGCCCGCCCGATCAGGTTCATCATTTCTTTCATGACGGCAACCTCATACCCTTTCCGCCGGGCCCGCAGGACAAAAAGCGGGGTAACGCATTCGTTCATGAGCCGCATGAGTCGGATGGAGTCTCCCGCAGAAGCGGCTTCGTGGAGTTCCAAAGAAAGCCTGGGCGCGATGGTAGCGATGCTCGAGGTATAGGTCCTGATGCCAATGCTGTAGTAGCCGGGAACGCAGTCGTCGCCGGCACCGCCGATCCAATGAAGGCGGTCGCCCACGCGGTTCATGATCTGCTGGCAGCGTCGAATGTCGCCCTGGCCATCTTTCCATCCAATGAGCGTCGGAACTCGGACCGCCAGTTGCTCGACCCATGCAGGCGAGGGATTCACCCAGTCCCGGCTGTACACGAAGAGTCCGAGCGGGGTGGCGTTCCCGATCGCAACAAAGTAATCCGCGAGTCCCCCATCGTCAGCGTTCGGATAGTAGGGGGGAAGGGCCAGAACCCCGTCTGCCCCAGCGCGCGCCGATTGCTGGGCGAGTTCGATCGCGAGCTGACGGTTGAACCCGGTGCCGGCGATCACTGGAAGTTTGCCGTGCACTTCTTCAACCACGGCGCGTACCACCTCGAAGTGCTCGGACGGAGTCAGAGAGTACATTTCCCCCGTGCCGCCTGCCGCGACGATAGCGGCTAGTGGATGGCGAACGAGCTCCTGAATGTTTCGGCGCAGCCCGGGAGTATCCAAAGAAAAATCGGGCTGAAAAGGGGTAACCGGGAACGCGATCACGCCATGCAACTTGCGGAATTCTTCTAGCCTCATTTCTGTACCTGTCGAAGCCGCCGGTAAGGACGCATTCCCCGATGTCGGATCGGCCTACCGCACGAGAGCAGAGGCGCACCACAGGATGGGCGCCTGCCCGTGAAGGTCGCCGGTGAGCCGCTGGCGGTCAAGATAATACTGCAAGTCGTTTTTCTTGCCAGTGCCCTGGCAGACGTTCCGGATGTCCCCGTTGGGCTCCATGTAGCTAACCAGTCCCAACCAACCCTTGCGCGCCGCTTTCGCGTAAGGCTTCCGGTCGAGCCAGCCCTGCTTCACGCCGGTGATCATCGCAAACGTAAACATGCCGGTGCACGAGGTTTCCGGATAGGACTCGGGGTGATCGAGTAACTGGTGCCACACGCCGTCTTTGCCTTGATATTTCAGCAGCGCTTGCATCATCTTTCGGTAGCCCTCCATGATGCGGGCGCGTTGGGGATGATGGTCCGGAAGGGAACTGAGCACCTCGGTCATTCCCGCAGCCACCCAGCCATCACCGCGCCCCCAGAAGAAGGGCACATCGGGCGCGTGATAGAAGAGGCCGTTCGGTTGCTGCAGTTTGTCCAGATACGTGGACATCTCCAGCGCGGCCCGGTCCAGGTACTTAGCATCTCCGGTGGCACGATACGCCTGTAGTTGCACAATCGTAATCATGTACATGTCGTCAATCCACAAGCGCGTCTGGGGGGTCAGGCCCTCGGGCGTGGGATTTTCCCACTGTTTATCTGCGATGCTCTTGCCCAGGTCCAGATATTTCTGTTCTTTGGTTTGGATGTAGATCTCCAGTGGCACGGCTCCGAACACCGTCCGATCCACGTGGTCGGGAACCGGCACCAGACCGGATTCGGCACCGAACAGCGGGTCGAAACGCTGGATAAGGCGGGCATCCAGATCCTTGTCGCCGGACAATTGCGCGAATGTCAAAGCCCCGTACCAGGTCGCCACCTCCGGGTAAGTGACATAGGGAGGAGGACCCGGCCGGCCAAAGTTTGAATGCGGTATCGCAATCAGTCGTTCCGCGGCACGCTTGCCAATTTCCTGCGGTGAACGTCCAGCCGGCCATTTCTTGAATTCTTTAGGTTGCGATTGTCCCTGCGTGGATCCCACGATCAGCATCATCGTTGCAGACAGAAACAACCTGCACAGCTTCCTGAATCGGTTCATCTTGAGCCCTCTATCCTCACTCGTTATCAGCGAAGACTAATTGGATGACGTTACAGCACACGCACTGCTCCCCATGCCCCAGCAGGAATGTCTAGTCAGCGTCGCAGACTACAGAAGCTGTGGGCCGCAGGTCAATCCGTAAAAACTGAATTTCAACTTGAGAGGAACTGAACAAAGTCCAGGCTGCCAAACGTCTGCGCGAACTTCGGATGGCAGTTTGTTATCCTCAGTCGCAAGCACCGTGAAGTCGACATCGACGGGGGACAAGCCATGCTTCGGGTTTCCTACCCAGAGCTCGAGCGTGTCCTCAACACCCGGAAAGAAAACCTGGAAAACGGCGTGCCCGTGGAACCGTCAAGCGGGCATCATGTGCGGGCGATGTGAGCCTGATGCCCGACCAAGAATGTTCAGTCTGACTGAAATCAGAATTAAGTTTTAATGGTTTGACAGATAGTGAGTGGTTTTTATACTGGGGACGAATTCTATACTCGTGTGATTGGGAACGATGTTAGTCCCCGCATGATTCGAGGAAGGCTTGATCGTCGCTATGGCCGTGCGCGTTGTGCAGCGACCCAAAGCGCTTCGAATCACAATCCCCAAGCATGATTTCGTTGCGATGGATGATTTGGAATCCGCATGCGGATGGTCGCGGTCTAGTTTTTCTATGCGTGAACCGGGCCGTGTTTGGCTCGTCTGATTTTCGTTTCGGGAGTTCTGAATGAGCAAGAACGCCGATGTCGGGATCGAAGGAATGGTTTTCCGTAAGACTCACGAGCATACCGGACGACGCATCTGCGTCACGCCCCGGAATAGCTCGATGCAACACTTGGCCTACGGACGGATCATCTTGAATTCCTCGAACCCGGTGGAATCGATTTCCACCGGTGACCGGGAGACTGGGCTTGTTTGCCTCTCTGGGCAAGCAAGAGTTGCGGTGGACGACAACGTCGCGGAGCTAGGACAGTACGATTCGATGTACATCCCGCGTGATTCCTCAGTGAAGGTGTCGACTAGTTCGAGCGCGGATATCGCGGAGTTCTCCGCCGAGGTCGAGAAGCGCTACCCGTTGCAGGTGGTGAAGTTCTCGCAAGTTTCCAACGATCCTGGCCTGAAATTCAGCACCGGCGGACCTGGTTCCTCCCGCCAGCTCCACATGCTGCTGGCGAAAAACATCGAAGCGGGAAGGCTGGTCGCCGGATTCACCATTTCTGAGCCAGGCAACTGGACGAGTTGGCCGCCGCACGAGCACGCTAAGATGCTCGAAGAAATGTACGTGTACTTCAACATGCCCGCGCCCGCTTTCGGCATTCAACTGGTGTATAACCGTACAGATTATCCGGAACTGGTTACGGTCGTACGCGATGGCGATGCCGTGCTGATGCCGAGCGGGTACCATCCCAACGTTTCGGTCCCGGGTCATCCGATCTGCTTCCTCTGGGCCATGGCCGCGCATCGCGAGGGGGAAGACCGGCAGTTTGGGGTGGTCAACGTGCAGCGCGGATTCGACCAGGGACCTTCGGGACTGGAAGCGGGCCGGAAGAAATAGTCCTCAACTATGGACCCAGCCGCCACAACCGCGACTCGGGAATCGAACTCCGAAGCGGCCGGCGTGACGTCGCGGGCCGGCTATCTGCGTTGGGTCATCTGCGCCCTCCTGCTTTTTGGAACTACCAAGAACTACATGGATCGCCAAGTGCTGGGAGTCCTCAAGACCACCCTTCAGCACGACCTGGGATGGAGCGAGATCGACTACGGCAACCTGGTGTTTGCTTTCCAGGCGGCTTACGCGGTGGGCATGCTGGCGGTAGGCCGCCTGGTGGATCGCATCGGTACGCGACTCGGCTACGCCCTGGCCATGGTTTTCTGGAGCCTGGCTTCCATGGGACACGCGCTGGGAGGGTCGCTGACCAGTTTCCTGCTCGCTCGGTCCGCGTTGGGCTTCGGAGAGGCGGGAGTTTTCCCCGCTAGCATCAAGACGGTCGCTGAATGGTTTCCGAAGCGAGAACGGGCGCTCGCGACAGGGATCTTCAACGCCGGCACCAATGTCGGTGCGATCGTGACTCCCTTGGTCGTCCCTTGGATCACAGTTCATTGGGGTTGGCGCTGGGCCTTTGTGATCACGGGCGCATTGGGGTTCGTTTGGCTCATATTCTGGATGGTGCTTTATCGCAAGCCAGAGGAGCATCCGCGCATCTCGAAGGCGGAACTGAGCTACATTCGTAGCGATCCGCAGGAAGCGATGGCCAGAATCAGGTGGGCCCGGCTGATTCCGCATCGCCAGACGTGGTCTTTTGTAGTTGGGAAGTTCATGATCGATCCGATTTGGTGGTTCTATCTGTTTTGGGTGCCCGATTTCCTGCAGCGCCAACACGGCTTGGCTCTGATGAAAATCGGAGTACCCATCATGGTCATATACGTAATCGCAGATGTAGGCAGTGTTGCGGGAGGCTGGTTCTCGTCCTGGCTCATCCAAAAGGGAGGCAGTGTGAATATGGCGCGCAAAAGCGCCATGTTAGTGTGCGCGTTGTGCGTTGTACCGATTGTCTTTGCCTATCGCATCGAAAGCCTGTGGGGAGCAGTACTGCTGATCGGAATCGCGGCAGCGGCCCACCAAGGCTTCTCCGCAAATCTCTTTACCCTGACCTCCGACATGTTTCCGGCACAAGCAGTGGGCTCCGTCGTTGGCATGGGAGGAATGGCAGGAGCAATTGGAGGAATGTTGATCGCAAAGATCGTGGGCTATACGTTGCAATGGACCGGTAGTTACATGCTTCCGTTCCTGATCGCCGGTTGCTCCTATTTGCTGGCGCTAGCTGCTATTCATCTTTTAAGTCCCAGGCTGGATCCTGTCCATATCGGCTGAGAGAAACCAATCATGGTGTTGGACGCCTTCCGTCTTGATGGCAAGAATGCGCTGGTTACGGGCTCGAGCCGGGGCCTTGGAGCAGCCATCGCGCTCGGCCTGGCGCAAGCTGGCGCCAATGTGGGATGTCACGGCAGAAGCGCCGACACGCGCGGAACCACGGAAAAAGTGCTTCAGCTGGGAAGGAAGTCGTTCTATCTGGCGGGTGACATGTCCGATACGGAGTTCTATCCCGCACTGATTGGGAGGACCCTGGAAGAATTCGGCTCCATTGATATCCTGGTCAACAATGCTGGCACCATCCTCCGCGCACCGGCCGTTGAGTACCCGCAGAGCGACTGGGATGAGCTGATTGCAGTGAATCTTACAGCGGTGTTCCGGCTCTCACAACTTGCAGGCGCGGACATGCTGAAGCGCGGGACCAAAGGCAAGATCGTCAACATCGCTTCGCTGCTTTCCTTACAGGGAGGCGTATTCGTGCCCGCCTACGCCGCCGCCAAGGGTGGGGTCGCACAGCTTACGAAAGCGCTGGCCAACGAATGGGCCGCGAAGGGGATCAACGTCAACGCAATCGCACCAGGTTACATGGCGACGGACAACACGACAGCGCTCCGCCAAGATCCACAACGCAGCCGCCAGATCCTCCAGCGCATTCCGGCAGGCCGCTGGGGAGAGCCTAACGACATCGTTGGTGCGGCTGTATTCCTCTGTTCTTCGGCCAGCGAGTACGTGCACGGGCATCTGTTGTTGGTGGATGGCGGCTGGATGGGGCGTTGAGGCCCGCTGCATCACGCGGTTAACATTGTGCGCAGCGATTCGGCGATCGAGACTGTCAACTTGCGTGGGTAGTCTGTCCGCACCATGGCGAGAGCCAGACTTCTGGTCATCGGGTGTCCGTCCACGCGGTAGGTCTGCAGGAAACGAGTTCGCTGCCGCAGGGCGTGTTCGGGAATGATGGAGTAACCGAACCCGGATTCCACCAAGCGCTTGATGGCCTCCGTGTCTTCTGCCTCCATCACCACTTGCGGAGTGACGCTGACCTCCTTGAAGAAACGGTCGATGAGTACCCGCAGGACGGTTCCCCGCGGATAAAGCAGGAATGGAACCTTAGCCAGATCGGCCGCGCGCATCGAGCTGATGTGACCGCGCCTGACTTTGTTTGTAGAAGGTGCTGCGATCAGGAGTTCTTCGTCAAACAGCGGGATGATCTTAAGATTCTCCTCAGGAATTGGAAGCGAGACCAAGCCCAGGTCGAAACGGCGATCGTGCAGCCCCGCGACGGTTTCCTCGGTTACGCTCACCGTCACTCGTATCTGGGCCTTGGGATACTGCTTTCGCAACTGCCGCAGCGGCTTGCCCAACTGATAAATCAGAGTGGTCACACCGGTCGCGAAGTGGAATGGGCGAGTGTCGTTGGACAAGTCGCTCTCAAATTCCTGTTTGATCTGGCTCGAAAGCTTGACCAGTACCTTGGCCTGTTCCGCCAGGCGTAACGCCGCCGGGGTGGGAATCAGACGTTTGCCGCTGCGCACGAACAGTTCCGTGTGGAGTTCCTCCGCGAGGTTGTGCAACTGGAGGCTGACCGCACCCGGTGACAGGCACACCTTCTGAGCTGCCCGGGTCATACTCGGGGAGTTTACGACGGCGAGGAACAGTTCGAGTTGGTGGATATCCATAAACCTTCGCGCCGACGGATGTCGCGGAACTTCGGGATGGAGCGGTCGAGAAACCCGATGATAAGGCAAGCCTGCCGAGAGATGCAATGCAAGACGCTTCCAACGTCAATCGGCTATTCCCGTCGGGCGCATCGAGAGCAACGCGGCGGAAAATGATTTACTGCTGCGGCAAAGTCAAACTAGAATTTTTGAAGGTTAGGTGGAACAACCTTAAATGCATTCAAGAGTGCGCTTTCTGCCCGCATGCGATAGTGTGGGAGGCGGGCTGCGGGCCGCGCGGCGGGTCCAAACTTGTCGCACCTCTGGAACCAGAGCGCGACCTTCGTCTCCACGGCGAAACGATTTTCTCTCAGCGAGGTGTGGCATGGCGACGAACCGGCGTGAGCTGTTTTTCGTCCTTTCGGGACTTCTTCCAACAACCACGATTTTGAAAGCGTTTGCCGCCGATGACAGTTCTTTACCGTCAGGAACGTTTCCCTTCGACCAGTTGCCGGTGCAGGTTGCGAACGATGCGCAGATCCGTCCGGTCCTGAAAGGTAAGCTGGCTACAGGCGAATCCCTGGAGGTGCACGAGACGACTCTGCGCCCGGGGGGCATGCCGCATGCCCCGCACCATCACTTGCACTCGGAGATGTGGCTCATCCGGGAGGGGACGGTCGCACTCACGATCCGCGGCGAGAGTCACGTCCTTGGCCCCGGTTCAGTCGGATTTGTGCACTCAGACGAAGAACATGGAGTGAAAAATGTCGGCGCGGCCCCGGCGACATATTTCGTTGTGGCCGTCGGGCCGGGTGCGGGATCATGAAGCAGTGAACCCTTCGGCTGCAGGCGCGGAGAGCCGCGCGGCGCGAAGGTCTCAACCTTCGTAGCTGTGTTTATCCGTGAGCCGACCTCAATCCAAAAGCCAGGGTGCGTCAACATAGGAACGATCGAGCGCAGACAGAGAAGAGCAGCCCAGCAGTCTCATGGTTCGATCGAGATCGGCGCGTAAAAGTTCAAGCGCACGTGTCACGCCCGCCTCGCCTGCGGCGGCCAGACCGTAGGCAAATGCGCGGCCGCAGAGAACCGCTCGCGCCCCCAGGCAGATGGCTTTGATGACATCGGAGCCACGCCGTATGCCGCTGTCCATGAGGATCTCCGCCCTTCCGTTGACTGCGGCCACGACTTCCGGCAAAGCCCGGAGCGTGGCCGGGACGCAGTCGAGCTGACGTCCACCGTGGTTCGACACAATGACGGCAACCGCTCCCTCGTCGACCGCACGCCGGGCGTCGTCGCCGGTGAGCACGCCCTTGATGACGATCGGACCATCCCAGTCCTGACGGATCCAGCTCAGATCCGCCCACGAGAATGCCTGACGCGCCATGATGTTGGGCACTTCCTTCAACTCCATCGAGCCCTGGCCGGGAATAACAATGTTGGGCAACTTGGGCAGTCCGCCGTCGAGCAGAAAAGCTGCCAGCCAGCCGGGGCGGGCAAGCAGTTGCGCAAGGAAAGGCGCTCTTGCCATGGGATCGGCGCCCAGCAGTTCCTTCATGCCGTTCCGAAAGTCGCGCTCACGCAGGCCCGCGATGGGTGTGTCGATGGTAACGACTAGGGCGGTAAAGCCCGCAGCGCGAGCTCTCTCGATGGCCCCTCGCGTGGCTTCTCGTCCTCCCATCAGGTAGAGCTGATACCACACAGGTCCCACGGAAGCGGCCTTCACATCTTCCAACCGATGTCCCGAAACCGTGGAGAGTGTGAATATCGTGCCTGCAGCCCCCGCCGCCCGGGCAGCCGCCACCTCACCCCCCGGGTTCATCATGCGGAGGTATCCCACCGGGGCCAGCAGCAAGGGCAACGACAGCTCCGAACCCAAGACTCGAGTGCGCAGGTCACAAGAAGGTACCGCCACAGCGTGGCGGGGGCGGAAAGAAACATCGTCAAAGACGCGGCGATTCTCGCGAAGGGTGACTTCCCCATCGGCTCCGCCGTCGATATAGTCAAACACAACCTTCGGTACGCGTTTACGCGCAAGGCGGCGCAGATCGGCAATGCTAACGATACCCGCGGACGCCAGCTTGCGCGTTTGGGCCGGCATTCTGGGGATTTTTGTCTGGCTGCTCAGTTAAGTGTGCCCTCTGGACGGAGCGTGTGTGGACGTCGCATTTTCATTTCTAGCGCACTATCGAGCGCAATAGAAGAAAGAGGATTATAAAATGAAAGTACATTCTCGAGCGTTGAGTCTTTTTCAACGAACCTTTGCGTACTACTGAGGGGACGCAAAACTCTTGGATCTGCGGCAGGGACAACTGATTTTCTGGGTGAAAAGTACGATCCGGCTACTCTCGGGCGCAGGCTGTGGGAGCCGTTTTCGTTAAGTCTCGCTGAACCCAGCTTTCAGTTTTTTTCCTTTGACACGCTGGCCAGTGGGTCCTATATTCCGCGCAATCTAGGCTCACTCGCTGTCGCCGGGCTTTGGTCAGTCATGAGAGAAAACGTTCTCGGAGCGCGAGCGCAGAGATAAGAATGGAAGCCACATCCTTTAAGCAGCCGACTCCCGGAACGACCCTGCGCCCGACAGACCCGCTTTCTGCAGACAGTCTCCAAGCTACGGTCAAAGAGGTCCTGTCGACGACCCAGTTCATCGACATGCACACCCACCTCTATCCCCCCGGTTTTGGCAAGTTGGGATTGTGGGGTATCGACGAACTGCTCACATATCACTACCTGGAGGCGGAGTTCTTTCGTTCGTCAGACATGAAGCCGGAGCGGTACTGGTCTCTGAGCAAGCGAGAGCAGGCGGACGCCGTCTGGCAAGCGCTGTTTGTTGAAAACAGCCCGATTTCCGAAGCCACTCGCGGAGTCGTGTCCGTGCTCAGGGCCTTCGACTTGTCCACGGAGAGCCCGGATTTGCAAGAGGCGCGTTCGTTCTTCCAGGCGCAAGTGGTCGACTCGCACATCCGAAGAGTGCTTGAGATGTCTGGGGTCAGGGCAGTCGTGATGACGAACGATCCCTTGGATTCGACGGAGGGTCCGGTCTGGTTGAATGGAGTTGAAGGCCACTCTCAGTTTCAAGCCGTCCTGCGTCTGGACCGCATTCTGTTGGGGTGGCCAAATCATTGGCAACAGGTTGCCGCTCAGGGCTACGCCGTAGACGAGCGAGCTTCAGGCAAATCGATCGCAGAGGTTCGCAGGTTTCTGGCGGACTGGTACGCCCGGATGCGACCGGTTTACATGGCGGTTTCACTGCCGTTCACGTTCCAGTTCCCGGAAGACGGTGTTCTTGGAAAATTGTTGAGTGAAGCCGTCCTGCCCTCATGCCGCGAGTTCGGGTTGCCACTCTCGCTCATGATTGGAGTGAGACGCCAGGTGAATCCGAGGATTCGACTGGCGGGCGATGGGGTCGGCCGTGCGGACCTGGAGGCGCTCGAGAATTTGTGCCGGACCTATCCGGACAACCGGTTTCTGGTGAGCGTTCTGAGCCGCGAGAATCAGCATGAACTATGCGTGTATGCGCGAAAGTTCAGCAACTTGATGCCTTTCGGATGCTGGTGGTTCCTGAACAATCCTTCCATCGTTGAGGAGATCACGCGCGAGCGCCTTGAACTGCTTGGCACAAGCTTCATCCCGCAACATTCCGATGCCCGCGTCCTGGAACAAGTGATCTACAAATGGCGAAACACGCGCGCGACGATGGCGCCCATTCTCGCCGAATCGTATCGATTGCTGTACAGGGACGGAGGCAGCGTCAGCCGGAGGGATATCGAGCGTGACGTGAATCGCCTTTTCTGCGCGAATTTCGCCCGGTGGACCAACGGCCGCGGAGATTAACCCCCCCTCCGCCCGACCCGGGGTTGTGAGGGGTGACCTTCAACCGCGCAGGAGCGTCAACAGAAAGTTTGCAATCGAGTCGGTTAACTTGCGGGGATAATCGGTGCTCACCGTCGCGAGCGCCAGGCTTCTGGTCAAGTGGTGCCCTTCAACCCTGAAAGTCCGAAAGAAGCGAGTACGCTGGCGCAGCGCGTGCTCGGGAAGAATCGAATTGCCGAAGCCTGATTCCACCAGACGCTTGATGGTTTCTGTGTCATCGGCTTCCATCACAACTCGTGGGGTCACATCGATTTCCTTAAAAAAGCGGTCAATCACCAGCCGCATGTTGCTGCGCTTAGGGTAGAGCAGAAATGGAATACCCGCCAGGTCAGAAGGGCGGATCATGCTGCTGTGGCGTCCACTGACGCGGGTCGAGGACGGTCGCAATATCAGCAACTCCTCGTCGAACAGGGGGATGATCTTGAGTCCCTCCGGAGAAACCGGGAGCGAGATCAAACCCAGATCGAACCGCCGATCGTGCAGGCCAGCCACAATTTCCTCGGTCACGCCAACGGTCACGCGAATGTCCGCATGCGGATACTGCTTCCGCAACTGCCGCAGCGGCTTACCCAGTTGGTAAATCAGGGTGGTTACACCGGTGGCGAACTGAAATGGACGAGAATCTGCGGCCAAGTCATCTTCGAATTCCTGTTTGATCTGGCTGGTGAGCTTCAGCACTGCCTTGGCGTGTTCTGCTAGTCGTAAGGCGGCCGGTGTAGGAGCCATCCGCTTCCCGCGGCGCACGAAAAGTTCCGTGTGGAGTTCGCTGGCCAGGCTGCGAAGCTGCAGGCTGACTGCCCCGGTCGACAGGCAGACCTTCTCCGCAGCCCGGGTCATGCTCGGGGAGTCCATCACGGCAAGGAACAATTCGAGTTGGTGGAGATCCATAAGCCCGATCCCATTCCGCCGTTGAGCGTTAACGCCTTGCGGCCGGGACCTGCCCCTCTTCCGGGAAAAGCGCGTTTTTCAAGCCAACCATGCCTTTAGTCTTACTGAAAGCTACCTTTAGCATTTCCGGTTTGACACTTCCAAGCCTCCTCCCTATCGTTTCCCATGCTGGCCCACGTCACTTTAACAAAAAAGAAATCTTTTTGTGAGCGAAACCAGAGCTCGCCCTTAGCTCGCACGGGGCATGAGCCTCGGTATGCGTAGGTCCCGCTGGCGAGGGCCAAACGGTCAGCAAGCTGACAAGAATCAAAGAGCTGAACAGGTCTCCATGACAAAAACTCTGAAACAGGCGTGGCTTTTCACGGTGGTTGGAGCATGCCTCGCGATCTCTTGCTCCGAGCCTCGAGCCCAGGCTCAAAGCTTGGAATCCTCTCTCCTGCGGCTTGAGCTTACGACCAGTCCTTACGCGTTTCACCTTATCGAGAAATCGACTGGCGACATACTCCTATCACAGGGCAACACCGCATTTACGTTTGGGGCAGAGGTTTATCCGGTGGCCGAGGCCGCTAATGTCGTGAAAAGCTCCAGCACCCTCACGGCCGATCTTTGGATCGAGCTTGCCGGGCGCGACCGGTTGCCGAACGGAAGTCCGGCCAAAGGTCAGGTGTCGTTTGCCTTTGTTGCTCCCGAAATACTGCAGGTCCACATAACATTTGCCGGTGGGGTTCCCGATGAGATCTCCGAGGAGTTCAATGACCAGGGCGAGCACTACTACGGCATCTGGGAATACCCTTACGGGGGACACATCGACAATCGCGGAGCGGACGCGGACCTCCTCGGTCTTGGGAACGCGCGTTACGTCCACCATGCAAGCACGAGAGCTCCCTTCTATGTTACTTCGCGCCGCTATGGCGTCTATGTGGAAAGCCTCGCTCAAGCGCACTACGCAATCGCACAAGCCGGTGAAACCACCTTCTCCTTCAAGGATTCACAACTGAAGTACGACATCATTTACGGTCCTACTTACCGAGATGTCCTTAGCCGCTACAACGCCCTGGCTGGACCTGCAATCATGCCACCGACCTGGGCCTTCGGAAGCATCTGGTGGCGCGACGACGAACACGACGATCTGCGCGATGTCCATAACGCCCAGGAGAAGGTCATTGATGATGCCGATCGCCTGCGGAAACTGAAGATTCCCGCGGGGGCAATCTGGCTGGACCGACCCTACGGCTCGGGAGAGTTCGGCTGGGGCGGCATGGATTTCGATCCGTCGTTCCCCGATCCAGCCCGGATGATCCAAGATCTGCGCGACCGGGGTATGAACCTTCTGTTGTGGACTGCGAACCGCTGCTCCGGAAAGATGTTCGAGGAAGGTTCGGCAAAGGGTTACCTGTTTCCGTACAAGTGGCCAGCGGCCGATCTTCGCCGGCCTGAAGTCTATGACTGGTGGAAGCAAAAACTGGATACCTACGTTCGCATGGGCATCAAGGGTTATAAGCTCGATCGCGGCGAAGAAGGGGAACTGCCGGACTCGGTCCAGAACGAGTTCGCCGTGTTGTTCCCGAAGCTTTCCGCGGAAGGACTCAGTAAAGCGTACGGAGACGACTATTTCATCTTCTCGCGCAACGCCAACGACATTTCCCGCAAATACACGGCAATCTGGAACGGTGATTCGTGGGCCACTTTTGGCGGCTTGCAGACCACCATAAAAAACGGGCTGCGCGCGGGTGCGATCAACTTTCCCATGTGGGGATCCGATACGGGCGGCTACTTTGCTCCCGCCAGCAACACCAAAGAATTGCTGGCTCGATGGCTGGAGTTCAGTGCGTTCAGTCCGATGATGGAAGTAATTCTCGGTCCGAAGCGGACGGTTTGGTACGACTACGACGACGAACTCGTTGGCATCGCGCAGAAGTACGCCCAGGTCCACCACGATCTGATTCCCTACACCCGGTCCTACATGCATCAGGCCAGGCAAACGGGCATGCCGATCATGCGCGCCTTGATTTTCGCCTACCCTGGTGATGAAGGTATCAGCGACACCTGGGATGAATATCTTTACGGCAGCGAGATTCTGGTCGCTCCAGTCACCACGGCGAAGGCCACCGATCGGAAGGTGTATCTTCCCGCCGGACGCTGGATGAACTACAACGACAAGCATACGGTGTATGACGGCAAGGCTACCGTCACTGCGGCGGCCGCGCTCGGGATGATTCCGCTGTTCGTACGAGAAGGATCCATCATCCCCCGCGGCGACATCGTGAAGCTCAACAACAACTGGGATACGGATTGGGAACCGAGGCTTCGAATCGAAGTCTTTGCTTCGGCAAGACAGGCAAGCGAGTTTCCGTATTTCACCGGAAGCGGGGTGCAGACGATAAGGTCGGTGCCCAGAAGCGGTGGACTGGCGATTGAATTCGACGACTTGGGAACGAATGGCACACTCGAAGTGCACTGCCGGAAGGCGACTCAAATCAAGAAGAATGGAAGCGCGCTGCGCTCGGGAAGCGACTATCATTTCGATGCGGAAAGTGGGACACTTACGGTCCCTTTTCATGGTGCAACGCATTTGGAGATTGAAGGCGCCGAAACTTTTTTCAAATGAGCGGGCCCGCCCACCCACAAACAGAACTGTGCGGAAAGGGCCAGGAGCAAGCTCTACGAGCGAGGAAACGATGAGAAGACTCTGGCTGCTAGGTTGGCTGGTGATTCCTGTCTTGGTCGTCACAGCGCAGGAATCAGGGCCTCCCGGTTTCGAACTGTGGACCCCTGCCTCGCTCAAGCAACTGACCTCCTCCTTGAGCACCGAAGCCGCCGGTGATCCGCACCACTTCGCGGTGCGCCAGCTTTCTGACTACAGCAACGAAAGCTTCCTGCTGGTGCATCGGGAGGCAGATGGTCAGGTGGAATGGCATGAGACTCAGATCGATGTATTTTTCGTCCAGTCAGGCTCCGCCACCTTGTTAATCGGTGGAACACTACTCAACGGGGAAACGGTTGGTCCCCATGAGAAGCGGAACGGTACCATCCAGGGTGGTGTCCGGAGAAAGATCTCCGCAGGGGATGTGATCCGCATTCCAGCGCGTGTGCCGCACCAAGTCCTCCTCGACGGCGCGCACGATTTCGATTATGTTGTGGTCAAGGTGAAGGGGTACTAGTGTCGAATCGCCCTGACTGCGAATCGACGTTCGGATACTGGAGGCAATGTTGAAAGTGAACTCGCGCTCTCTTGCACGCGCAACCGCGATCCTTGTGGCAGCAACCCTGCTGAGTTCTTTGACGAAAGCTCAAAATTCCAGGTTCCACGGCGCTCCCTCGTCAGCCAAACAGACGGTCAATCCCTTTGAGAACGACCCGGAAGCCGCGGTGGCAGGCAAACCGCTCTATCATCTGCGGTGTGCTAGGTGCCACGGAGAGAAGGGAGAAGGGTCGGGGAACATCCCGCCCTTTGTCCACGGAAAGATCAGCTCCGTGACTTCGGGCGAGCTGTTTTGGTTTATCACCAAGGGCGACTTGCCGAACGGAATGCCGTCCTGGGCATCGCTACCCAAGCAACAGCGATGGCAGATCATTACCTATGTGAAGGCGCTCGCGAGTTCCAAGGCGGTTCCGGGCAAGGTTGCCGCGGCAGCGCTGCCCAGCGACAGCAGTGCGTCCAATACTCCACCGCCAAAGGCGCCATTTACCGACTACCGCTTCGAGAAGCCTGGGAATGTTCGGAAGATTACGCTGAACGATCTTCCGCCTCCCTTCAATACGCCTTCCGCAGGCAACGGACCGAAGGTGGTAGCGCGTCCCGAAGGCGCGTGGCCACAGGTCCCGTCGGGCTTCGAGGTCGAGCAGTATACCGCGGGACTGGATGAACCCCGTTTGATTCGCACCGCTCCGAACGGCGATTTCTTCGTGGCGGAAAGCCGCGCGGGCGACATCCGGGTCTTTCGAGGGATTACCGGCAAAGGAAAGCCGGAGCTGATGGAGGTTTTTGCAAGTGGGCTGGACCGGCCCTTTGGCATTAACTTCTATCCTCCGGGCCCTGATCCGCAGTGGGTCTACGTGGGGAACACAGGTTCCGTTGTGCGCTTCCCCTATCGCAATGGCGACACGAAAGCTCGCGGAGAAGCCGAGCACATCGCCGACGTGCCTGCAGGCGACGGGCACTGGACCCGGGACGTTCAATTTAGTCGGGACGGCAAGAAAATGTTTGTCGCGGTGGGCTCAGGATCGAATGTCGACGACCCGGACACGACGCCCCGGGAGAAGAATCGTGCCGACATCCTGGAATTTAACCCGGATGGTTCGGAGATGCGGATCTACGCATCCGGTATTCGCAACGCTGTGGGGCTGGCGGTGAACCCGCAGACCGGAGAGCTGTGGTGTTCGGTCAACGAGCGCGACGCGCTCGGAGACAACCTGGTTCCCGACTACATCACCCATGTGCAAGACGGCGGATTTTACGGTTGGCCGTGGTGGTATATGGGCGGCCATCAGGACCCGCGGCATGAGGGTAAGCACCCGGAACTCAAGAACAAAGTGATAACCCCCGATGTCATATTGCAGCCCCACAACGCGTCGCTCGAACTGACGTTCTATGATGGCACACAGTTTCCCGCAGAGTACCAGGGAGATATTTTCGCCTCTGAGCATGGCTCGTGGAACAAATCGACGCGTGTAGGTTACGAAGTGATTCGGGTGCCGCTGCATCAGACTGGCCATGCCAGTGGCGAGTATGAAGATTTCATGACCGGGTTTGTCGTCGACGCCGGGCACGTTTGGGGACGTCCGGTGGGCATCGCGGTCGCACCAGACGGTTCGTTGCTGGTTACCGACGATGGCTCCAACTCGATCTGGCGGATAAGGTATACGGGGAAGTAACCCCGCGAGGTCGGTTCCCGAAGCCCGGCTTAATAAGGATAGGGCTCTCCGGGCTTCACGATCCGGATACGATGGTCGGTGAACTGAAAATGTGCTCCGGCTAGCTCGACCTTGGGCATGTGGCAGGAGACACATCGCTCCTTGGCCACGGGACAGGCTTTCACGGCGGATGTCGGTTTGGGTCCCGCTCTGTTGTTTTGTTTTCCGGCGAGGCCGTCCGGCGCGTGGCAGGTCGTACACTTTGAATCATAAGAGGAGTCGTTTCGCTTCAGCTCCAGGTGGGGATCGTGGCAGGCCGTGCAGGTTAATCGTGGATCGTTGGGATCGTGTCCGCGGCTGTTAAAGATGCGATAGGGCTGAAAACGCACGTTGTTCATGCCGCCGAGGTCGGGCATCATCGCGACCGTGTCCACGCCTCGGTGGCAGGCTCCACAGAATTCCTGCGATAGAGCCTCCGAGTCCAGTGCTTTCGGATTGAAGATATAAAGATTCTCTCCCGCGCCCGATTTCATGGCCGCAGCATGTTTCGCGCCAGGTCCGTGGCACGCTTCGCAACTCACCCCGGGCACCAATCCGTCCAGGTGAAGCTGGGTCGCGACGGTGGCCGCGGTGCCGTGACAACTGAAACAGTTGCGGGCCTCATCACCGCTGATGTCGCGACCGGCAGCCTCCTCAAGGCTCGGCGGCGGGTTTAGTACGTCCCCGATGGTCCAGTCCAGCCCGTCGATGGCACTGTAATAGCTCACCCGTCCTTCGTAGAGTTTTCCGTTGTGGCGAAAGACATATGTCTGGGCGATGTGCGCGTCTCCGAACGCGTACAGCAACGGTTCACTCAGCGTTTCTTTGCCACTCCTTACGCGATAGAGAATCTTGTCGCCATCCCTCACGATCTCGTACGCGTACGACCCGGATCGAAAGGTCATTTCAGGGTGGGACCGGAGCACCGCACTCTCCGCGATGCTGTATAGAGCGTGGGCCATCGCGGTTCTCGATTGAGTACTGTTCTTCTGCCCGTGGCAGCCAGCGCAGATCTCACGGCCTACAAACTGTTCACCGGGGATCTCCTGGCGTGGCCTGAAATGGCTGAAGTCCGTTGTGTGGTCCGGCTGAGACTGGGCGATGGCAGAACTAGATAGCAGCGCCAAAACCAAGCACCAAATTGAAAGGCATCGAGTTGGCCAGTGCAAGAACAAGAATTCACATCCCGGGGCCCTCCGCAATGCAGCCCCTGTCCCTTATTTGTCGGCGACACCCTGACCTTCTACGACCGTGAGGATCCGATCGACACCGGGGACAACCAACTCTTCCTTCTTGCCGCTGGGCCATCGAATCTCGACCCTATCGACCTTGGTCGACTTTCCCAATCCAAAATGGAGTCGCGGATCAGACGATGATCCGTAACTGCCTCCGCTGATTACATCTGCCCGCTGGCGGGCTCCGTTCGCCGTCACAAAGACCTTGGCGCCGATCGCATCCCGTGGCCCCTTGGGACCGCCCACCAGTTTCAGCGTGATCCAGTGATTGCCGTTGTTGACGACATTGCGCAGCAGAACCGGGGAAGAGTCCATATTGTTCAGCACCACGTCCATGCGGCCGGCGTTAAAAAGGTCCCCGAAGGCAGCGCCGCGGGCGGGAATTACGTCGGCCAGGCCGCTACCCGTCGCAGGCGCGATTTCCTGAAACTTGGTGCCGTCAAGATTGCGAAAAAGCAGAGGACGCTCCGCCCAGGTCGTGCCCCAGTCCCGCCGGTCGACAGACGGGTAGACGTGTCCGTTTGCTATAAAAATGTCCAGCAGACCGTCATTGTCAAAGTCGATGAACCCGATCCCCCAACTGAGAAAGGGGATGGTCGAAGCCCCCAAGCCTGCCGGGTAGGTGACATCCGCGAAATTGAAGTCGCCATCATTTCTATAAAGAGTCTTGTAATCGTCTGAGAACGTCGTGATGGCGAAATCGACCCTGCCGTCGCGATTATAGTCGCCCACCGCGATTCCCATGGAAGCCTGCGCCAGGCCTTCATTGGTCAGAGCGAAACCGGAGAGGTAGCTCAAGTCCTCGAACGTGCCGTCGTGACGATTGCGATAGAGATAGCGCGGCACCGAGTCGTTGGCCACGGCTAAGTCAAGCCAGCCGTCGTCGTCCACGTCCACAAAGACCGACGCCAGTCCATAGTAGCCGGGGGGGTCGGAAACACCCGCTTTCTTGCTCACGTCCGTGAACGTGCCGTCACGGTTATTGTGGAACAGGTGATCGCCCTCTCCGGGAAGACCGCGCGGGCCACACATCAAGGAACTCACGCCGCGAAACTGGCATGCCGCTATCGGGATGCCCCCCTGACCGGCGACCGGCGGATGGTCCGGATCGAATTTCGCATAACCGGGCACAAACAAGTCCAGAAACCCATCGTGGTCATAGTCGCCCCAGGTCGGTCCGGCGGACCAGTCGCCCAGCGCTACGCCCGCTTTCTCAGCCACGTCAGTGAAGGTGCCGTCATGATTATTGCGATAAAGGCGATTCTTGCCATAATTGGAAACGTAGATGTCAGGCCAGCCATCATTGTCGTAGTCACCCACCGCAACGCCAAAAGCCCACCGCTCGTTCGCGACCCCGGCCTTTTCTGTTACGTCTGTAAAGGTGCCATCGTGATTGTTGTGAAACAGCATTGCGCGAGGCGCCGGTTCTTGTCCCTTCAGGGCAGCAAAAGTTGAGCCATTGAGCAAGTAAATGTCGAGCCAACCATCGTTGTCGTAATCCAGCAGAGCCACGCCCGATCCCGGCGTCTCGAGAATGGTAGCTTTTTCCGGCGTGCCTGAGCGGTGGCGGAATTTGTCGAGCCCGGATGCCTTGGTTACATCCCTGAAGACCACGGGCGCACCGTCAACAAACCCTCCCGCCGTGATCGGACGAGATAGAGCGTCTTTCACCGCAGCATGAGGAGTTCCAGTGGAGACGCCCATCGATTGCTGCGTGGGCGGCGAATGGTCGTTCGCTTCCTGAGCCTCCACGTGCAGGAAGAGCAACACCGGCAATACACACGAGCAAAACCAGAACAGGAGTCGACTGCGAACGATCGCTCGCGGGCGATGGCGTAGGAGCATGCTGAGTTCATCTGAGAGTTTCAGTGGACTTTACCGGTGGCCAAGTTTTGGATCGTCATCCCTGGCAGATCCTTTCTCTTGACCGGGCATTTCTGAGCGGCTTAGTTCATCGAGTTTTTTGAGCGCCGCGTTGGCCTCGTCCTTTCGGCCGAGTTTCGAGTAGGCACGGCCTAGCAGGAAGTAAGCTTGTTTGAGTCGGGGCTCCAGTTGCAGAGAAACCTTTAGTTCCGGGATAGCGGCTTCGAGTTGTCCACTCTGGAACAGCGCGTTGCCCAGAGCAAAACGGCCAGCGGAGGAATCGGGAGCCAGAGCGACCGCCTGGCGCAGCCACACGATCGCTTGTGAATAGTCCTGCTTGTACGTGTAGGACGCCCCCAGTCCGTAGGCGATCTCATAATTCGGTGGACCGATCTGGTCGGCCTGGGTGTAGTAAGTGATAGCCTCGTCGAATTTCGATTGCGAGCGTTTCAACTCCGCCAGTTCGGTGAGGATTTCGATGGAGCGCGGATTGGCTTTCAGGGCATCCTGAAATTGTGCCTGAGCCTCGCTGGGATTTTCCGCTGCAAGTGCAGCCTCGCCCAGAAGTTGGTGAACGCGATTCGAGTCCGGCGCGAGTTCAGCAAGCCTCTGATACTCCTGCTGCGAGAGTTCTCGTGCCAGCAGGGCAAGGTAATAAAGAGCGTCGATGTTGTGGGGATCGGCGGCGAGGACCTTTCGCAGATCGTCGAAAGCAGGTTGAAATTCCTCTAGGGCGAGTTCGGCGCGCGCCAGGATCACGCGGACAGCCGCGTCATGAGGAGATAAGAGGAGGTGCTTCTCTGCCAGTTGAGCGGTAATTTCGTAGTCTCCACGGTAAAAAGCGTCGGCGCATTTCGCTAAAGCCGGCGATTGTCCAAAAGCATGCGCACCTGCCGCCGCAAAGAGTACGAGTATCCCGAGCATGCGGGCTGAAATGCCAGCGGAACGCCACTTCGCTTCGGAAACGAAAGTTAGGGAGTCTCGAATGGCTGGACCTCAACGATGCGTAGCAATTCTTGTGTCTTCTCGTTTAGAAGAATCTTCAGCTCTTCGAAATGCTTTGCCTGCGCCTCTCGCCGCGAGTCTCCGGTACGCGTGTAGAGAGTTAGCAGATAGAAATTCGCGGAGTAGTGATCTGGATCGATTTCCAAGGCACGCCGGAGTTGCTGTTCGGCTTGCGCGTAGTCCTTGCGCACTAGGAAATACTGCCCGAGTTGAGCCAGTACGTCGGGGTAGGCGGGTTGAGCTTTCAGGGCCGTTTGCAACTCACCGAAAGCTTCCTCCAGCCGGTTCTCATGCAGCGCGATCGACCCTAAGTAGTAATGGGCGGTCGCGGCGGTTTCCTTTGCACTCGCAGCCCGCTTCAACCACGGCACGGCGGCATCGTAGTTCTTCGCTCGCCAAAGCACCACCCCGATCGCCAGCTTTCCCCGTGGATCCTGCGGCCTTAGCTTGATGTACTTTTCAAAGTAAGGGACCGCTTCTTCCGGGTCCTGTCGAAACGCTGATGCCGTCCCCATCGCGTAATTGTAGGACGGATTGTCGGGGTCGAGCTTAATCGCCTTCTCAAACGAGTTGCGCGCCTCGGCGACGAGGTCCAGATCCAGACAAACCAGGCCAAAGGAATAGTGCAGGCTGGCGTTCTCGGGCTCAAGATCTCTCGCGTGCGCCAGATATCCCAACGAGCCCTTGTAATCCTGTTGCTTATGCGCAACCCGCGCCAGGTCGAGCAAGGAAGCCACCGAGAGGTTCGCGACAGCCGATTTCTCCAAAGTCGCGCGAGCTTCGATCAACTTGTTGGTTCCTTCATACGCCAGACCGAGGGTGTGCAGCAGCTCAGGCGCCAAAGGCTGGCGTTTTTGCAGGCTCTCGAGAAGAGTGACGAGCAGATCGTCGCGCTTGCCTGCCCGCAGGCCCGGAATCGCCTGGCGGGCATCTGGTTCGGAAAGATCCGGACTCGCAAGCATGCGAGCCGATGCCGCGTCCGTGCGCTCGCGGTCGCCGAGGCCCGCGTAATCAGCGCAAAGAACCGATAAAGCTTGTGGCCGCGCCAGAGTTGCTGCCGGCAGAAGCTTCAGGTGAGCAAGGGAATTCTGATATTCACCGAGGGAGAGGAGCAGGGTCGCGCTCTGGTAATTTGCCTCCGTATTCTTGCCGTCGTAGCGAAGCACTTGCGCGTAGGTGTCTAAAGCCTTTTGTGTGCCTTTCGGGTCAAGAACTGCGTTCTCCTGATAGAGCCGCCCAAGATTCAGATAGGCCCCAGTGAATCTTGGGTCCCGCGTAACGGCTTCCAGAAAACTGCTTTCCGCCCTCGAGAAGTCGCCTTTCTGTGCGTCCACGATGCCCTGCAAATTGTCGAACCCGGGGTCAGCCGGAAATTGCCTGGCTGCCTCCTTCAGCAACTGCTGCGCTTGCTCAAGGTCGCGCTGTTCGATCGACTGCTGAATGCGCAGGATCTTTTGCTCCCGCTCGCTGTTCTCTGAATAGGAGACGGTACGAACGGCCAGGCAGAACAATACGGTGAGGCACAAAGCCGAGATCGGTGAACGCCATCGCATAGCACGACCCGCGTTCCAAAACTCCAGAAAAACCCCAGGCCAAATTATACGTAAAGCGATTCAACAATTGCTATCGAACTGCACTATAATGTTGTTGATTCTAGGGCGGTTGCGTGGTTTTGTTCTTTGGGGCGATGGGGCCAAGAGATGGTGGGGAAATTGTGCCTAGAACGAGGCAAGACTTCGGGTAGCAGAACCTACCCGGGAAGGCTGCCCGGGAGACTCGTGGGCGACCTGCGCCCCCGGACGGTTCTCTTCCTAGTGCTGATTCTCACCGCGGCGGCGTTTGCGCAACCGAGTTTGCCCCGGCAGCTTGAACAACAAATTGCGACCGGCGTAGAAGCGCTTAAGTCTGGCGACCTGGACACCGCCCAGAAGATTTTCTCCTCTGTTCTTCAACAAGGCGTCAAGCATCCTCTTGTCTTTCACAATCTCGGAGTGATTGCGCAGCAGCGCGGAGATCACAATCGAGCAGCGGCACGTTTCCGACAGGCAATCCAGTTGCAGCCGAGTTACGGCCCGTCGCATCTTCTTCTTGGCGTCAGCCTCCGAGCCCTCGGCAAGAAAGCGGAAGCTGTGCGTGAACTGGAGCGGGCCGCCAAACTCATGCCGAAAGAACCGCAGGCCCATCTCCAGCTGGCAAAAGCCTACGAGGCTTCAGACGACTGGATCGCTGCAGCTGGGGAATTGCAGAAACTGGTCAAGCTATCTCCTCAGGAGCCGGAATACCGATACCAGCTGGGCAGGGCCTGGACGAAGCTCTCGGGCTGGTCCTATCAACAAATCAGGCAGCTCAATCCCGACTCTGCGCGACTCCAACAGGCCCTGGGGCAGGAGTATGCGGTTCAAGAGAAATACGATCTGGCCCTGGCTGCCTATCACCGCGCCGCGAAACAGGATCCAACGCTGCCCGAGATTCATTTGGCGACAGCTGTCGTCCTGCTTGAGCTAAGAAGGTTCGATGAGGCCCTGGCCGAAATCGATCTGGAGCAGAAACTCGTGCCGGAAAGCAAGGCCGCCTCAGAGACGAGGGCCAGGATTGAAGCCGCAAATTCATCGTCGACTCCTTGAATGGACACCTGGAAAGAGAGTAAAGACAACCAACTTCGCGGTTGTCGCTTTCCTCAGCGCTTGCCTGGCGTCGCCACTGGCTGCGCAATCCCCACTCGCTCAGCAAGATGACCACCCCCCAGAGCGGCCTGCAGGGGACCTATCCGAGCTGCAGCTCGATCCTGCGCGCCGCGCTGAGTTGGAAGATGCCATGAAGCAGCGGGATTACCGGCGAGCGGAGAAAATCCTGGTAGACGAGTCTGAGCACGATCCCAGGTCTCCACGCAGCGCGAAGCTGCTGGCCATGGCGGGGGGCGTGTTTTTTCTTGACGGGCAATATCTGGACTCCGTCATCGCCTGGAAGCGGGCGGAAGCCATCACTCCGCTTGACGATCGCAGCCGGTTTACGCTGGCCATGGCCTACGTCCGGCTCAACCGTCGCGACTGGGCTCGAACGGAACTGGAGAAGCTTGCTGCCGTCCAGCCGCAAAACCCGCTCTATCTCTACTGGCTGGCGCGGCTCGATTACGATGCGCAGAACTACGCGACCGCCATAGCGCGCCTGCAGAAGGTCATCGAACTCGATCCCAAGATGATCCGGGCCTACGACAGCTTGGGACTCTGCTACGACTATCTGGGCCAATCGATTGAGGCCGTCAAGAGCTACAACCGCGCCGTCGAGCTGAACCGGCTGCAAGCTAAGCCATCGCCGTGGCCGCACGTGGACTTGGCTGTCACATTAATCGCGGTGAATCAATTAGCGGATGCGGAAAAGAACCTGCGAGAGGCGCTAGGTTATGATTCGCAACTGCCGCAGGCCCATTATCAGCTCGGCCGGGTTCTCGAGATGCGAGGCGACTACAAGGCCGCCGTGGAAGCGCTTCGCCAGGCAGCCGCTCTGGACCCGGCGTACCCCGAGCCACACCTTCTACTGGGCCGGATCTATCACAGGCTGGGTGAAGGTCAAGTGGGGGAAACTGAGATTGAACAATACCAGCACCTGAAAAAGGCTGCCGAAACACAAGCTACTCCGAAGCTCTCGCCCCAGTGAACGAGCGAGGTGCCGCATTACCCAGAGAAGAGGCGCCATCGCCGATTAGACAGAAGATGGCGCCCTTTTCGATCTGTTCAGCCTGTTGTGCCAACTAGAACTCGAGCCGCGCCCCGATTTGTATCGTACGCGGGGAACTGACGCCGCCGTTCCACGCGCCGAAATTCGGAGCGCTCACATCGCTGTTGAAAGCGAAACTCGATCCTTGGTTGTTAACGTTGGCTGCGTTGTAGAAGTAGTGTTGGTTGAACGCATTGAAGAACCCGACGCGAAGCTGGAAATTTCCTCGCTCTCCAATGGGCGTGTTCTTAGTCAGAGAGATGTCCACATTCTTGGCGTTGGGGCCTCTCAGGTTGGTAATGCGGGGACCACCGCCGGTGTAGCCGAACTGCCCCGGACCTCCCACGCCGGTCGTGTCGGTATAGAGGAAGTTGCTGGCGGGTTCAAAAGCCGCAGCGTTGAGAAGGGGCCCCTTGGTTGGGTTGAAGCTGTTGGGATCTTGAAGGAGGGGGTTTGCACCAGGTACGAGGCCCACTAAGCAAGCTTGCCGGAATTGCCGCACCACCGCGCACCCGCTGTTCGAATCGCGGAACCACATCGGTGTTCCGGTGTTCCAGTGGATGATCGGACTGACTTGCCACCCGCCTACGATAGCATTTGACATGCCACCGGTGAGGTACCGCTTGCCTTTGCCAAACGGCAGATCGTAGACGAAGGCCGCTGAAATGATCTGGGGGACGTCGTCCGATGAAAGCGAGCGAGCACGGCCCTTTTCAAAGGGCGAGATGACACCTTGAGTAGCGTTCCACGAGCCTCCAAGTTGCTGCGTGTTGTCCGAAGCGTCGGAGATGATCTTCGAATTGGTATACGACACCAGCATATAGAGGCCATTACTGTAGCGCTTCTCTGCCTTCATCTGGAAGGAGTGATAGATGGAATTTCCATGTCCCTCGTTCAGTCCCTGGAGTACGCTGCAGAATTGCGGATAGGGCGTCAGGGCCTGCGCCACCGTGGGCGCGCAAACACCGCCATTCATCTGCGAAACCCAACCCGCGTATGGAACAGATATCCCATCCACCGGCGCCTCCGTCACGTCGAAGGTGTCGAGCAATTTGGGAATCCCGCTCTTTAGGGTGCTAGGTGTTTCGAGTGCCCTAATGTTGGCGGCAAACGGGTCGAGCACATTTGCCGGGTTCAGGCTCGACGTAAGGCGTGTTCCCTTGTTACCTACGTAAGCCACACTGAGAAAGACATCTTTCGGGAGTTGCCGCTCAATGGTCAGGTTCCACTGCTGGGAGTACGGACGGCGGTTCCCGTCAAGCGGACGATATGCCGAACCATTGCCGTTTGCCTGCGACGGATTCTGGCCGTTGTCGTAGCCCGATGAGATGAAGGGAGGCGGACTGAATGCCGACACCCCCTGGTCCAAGTAGAAGGCGGGGTTTGTGCCTGCCCCGGCGGGGGTGGTGCCGAACGTCTGGTGCAGGTTGAAACCGTCCAGCGACATTCCGCCGCCCCATCCCGGATAGAAGGCTTGCGCGAAGAAAACTCCATAGCCAGCGCGAACCACCGTTTTTTGGTCAATCGCGTAGGCGGCTCCAAGTCGTGGCGCAAATCCATTGTGCCAGGCCTTCTCCGGGTATTGGGCGCCGTAGCTCGCGGAGCCGTAGCCGTGACCCGCAAACGCCAAACGTCCGGAGAGATTGCCAGCGTCGGGGTTGGCTCCCGTAAGGTCGATGAACGAGAAGTGATTGTACTTTTCGCGCGACGGAGTGTAGTAGTCCCACCGCAGCCCGACGTTGAGAGTGAATTTCGTAGTCATCTTCCATGAGTCGTTAGCGTGCAATGCCCAAACGGTTTGGCGCGGATACCATGAGCTCACCGTTCGACGATCGACCGACCCGCTACTTACAGCTCCAAGCAGGAATCCTGCCACAGGACTTCCGCCGCCACTCGTCAAAGCTGTCGTTGAGCTGTCGAAACCATATGTACCAGCTTCATTGTTGGTCTGGTGGATATTTCCCTGTACCGACCGCCACTCACCGCCGAAGGTGAAGGTGTGGTGACCATGCACCTTGTTCACCATGTCGTTGAGGACCCACGTCGGACGAACGGTTATGTTCGTGCCCGGAGGCCCGTTGCTGTTGGAGATCTGATTAAACCCGCCCGAGAAAGTAAATGCTGGGAGGGCGTTTGTGCCTGCGTTCGGCACCTGAGGCAGCTTGCCGATGAAAGCCAGGTTCTCCGATCCATACCCTTCGTTTCGATTCAAGTATCCGAAGGTGACGTGGTTGGTCATGGTTGAGGAAAAGGTATGCTCCCAGTTAAAGCGCGAAATCGGGGAATTCTGGGGCCTGGTGGGTGACTCGGTGGCAATCGCGATGGGAAGTGCAGTGGCAGTATTGAAGCCGGTGAACTGCCGCCACCAGAAAAAGTAGAAGTGATCCTTATCGCCATAGTTGTGGTCGAGACGGAACATGTACACGTTGGAGTTGCTGGTTAGCGTGTCAGGGACGGGCTTCGCCAGTGTGTAGTTGTTCGTCGGCTGAGAATTGGTAGGAGTCGGCAATTCTGCCATATAGGCTGCAGCAATCGGGCTGATGCAGTTTGTAGGAATGATATTTCCCGGGAATTGCTGTCCGGGTCCGACTCCGGTTGGGAGCGCCGCTTGACAGGCTGGAGTGATGGTCCCGGGAACGTAGATCGGAATCTGCTTTCCTGTGCTATCCAGCCAGTCCGTGAAATTCCCCCCGCGCTCGAGCACGGATGGAATCGAGAGCGTCGGGCTGTTCGAGCCACCAGCCTGGTGATAGGACTCCCAGTTGAAGTAGAAAAACGAGCGATGCTTGGCGGTACCCTCGTATAGGTGGGGGATCTTGATCGGACCGCCGATGTTCGCGCCGAAATTGTGCTCGTTGTCGTGCGATGCGGAGGTCTTGCCCCATTGCGCGGAATTCAGGGCAGCATTGCGGGCGTACTCAAAGGCCGCGCCGTGATACCGCGACGTCCCAGACTTGGTGACCATCGTGATCTGGCCGGACGTGGAGGAGCCGTACTGCGCGTCGTAGCTCGAGGTGATCACTTTGACTTCCTGAACCATGTCAGGCGACATCTGGAAGTCTTGTTGGATCGAAACCATGCCGCTCTGGCTCATGAAGCCTTCCTGCATGGTTGCTCCATCCAGCAGCGCCTCATCGCCTGACTCCTGGCCGCCGTTAATGCGCGCTTGAAAGGCTTGGTTAGAGCTACCAGTCGATATGCCCGGTAGCAGCACCGCCAGCGCGGCCGAGGAACGCGGCTTGCCCTCAACAACCAGTGGGAGATCCTTGATGGTTTGGGGATCGATACCGCCCTGCTGGGTTCCGTTGTCGTAGTTGATGAGCGTGTTTTCGCCCGAGACCGTGATGGTCTCGGTGACCGATCCCACCTTGAGCACCACCTCCGCGTGGGCGGATGCGTTGATGGTGACGACGATACCCGTCTGAACGTAACTCTGAAATCCTTGCTTGGAGGCCGTCAGATCGTAAGTCCCAGGCGTCAGGTTCCGAAACGTGTACTCCCCGCGTTCGTTGGAGGTGGCCTTTGTCTGGAACTTTATGGCGTTGTTCGTCAGGGTGAGGTCAGCACCCGCCACGACGCCTCCCGATTGGTCGGTGACCGTGCCGCCGAGGTTCGCGTTACCAATCTGTGCGTAGGCGGAAATGGCGAAGGTACAAAGTCCCAGCCACAAAGCCGCAAAGAGGCTCACAGCGCCTGTCGATCGAAACGCTCTCGCAGACATAAGATTGTTCCTCGCGTTGGATTCTGAAACCCCCACTGTTCACCGAGCAGCTACACGCTCGCGTAAGCGGCTCAATTCAACCGCTCACGCTCGAATGCGCAGTCCCATGAAAACGGATACACCCCATCAGCAATTCGAATCCACTCTTGAGGACGGAAGTTAGGCCCAATCGCAAGCGGAAGTCAAACTCGAAATTCTAAAGGTCAGGTTGAGCGAGATTAAACGAACGGTGACACGTGAGCATCGGTGGCTGCCCGTAGCAAGAGATTTGCACGGCGCAAGGAAGGGCAAACGTTGTCTTCGCGACCATCGCAAAAAACGTGTACCGTAGCCACTGGCGACTGCCTCGTGCAGCTCTTTGGAAGTCTTTATAAGAGCCGTTCGTCAGGGTACAAGCGCGCTGCTGGCGCGATTCTCGGTCGAAATATCGCTGCCGTAAGGCCGTCAAAAGCTCTATCATAACCACCTGAATGCGAAAGCCATTCCAGACGCAGCTGGGCTATCGTCGACGCAAAGAGGCGTTCTTCTGGAAGGAGTCTTTGTCTTTCGGGGTTGTGAACCTGCTGACAACCGCCGCCTAGTGGGCGCGAGTCCGACAGCGACTCATAGTGGATCCCAATAAGTAAGTCTGCCCTGAGAAGCATGGCTGAGAAAATCGATGCTCACCACCACCTTTGGCGCTATTCGCCACGGGAGTATGCCTGGATCGGTGAGAACATGCCGCAGTTGCGACGCGATTTCCTGGTCGAGGACCTAGAGGGCGAACTATCTGCAGCCGGGTTCGCCGGAGCGGTGGCGGTGCAGGCAAAGCAGACCCGCGAGGAAACTGACTGGCTCCTGTCGTTGGCCGCGGGTTCCCCGGCTATCGCCGGCGTGGTTGGCTGGGCCCCGATTGCCAGCCCGCAATTTCCGGTCGAACTGGAACGTCTGCGCGGCGAGTCAAAGCTCAAGGGGCTTCGTCACATCATTCAGGACGAACCGGACGAAAACTTTATTCTGGGCACCGAATTCAATCAAGGCATCCGAGCCATGCGAGACTCCGGCCTTGTCTATGACATTCTGATCTTCGAGCGGCATCTGCCTGCCGCCATCCAGTTCGTCGATCGACACCCACAACAGGTGTTTGTTCTGGACCACGTGGCCAAGCCGCGAATTCGCGATCGCGTTCTGGATCCGTGGCGGCACAACATTTGCGAGCTCGCACGAAGAGACAACGTCTACTGCAAGATTTCAGGCATGGTGACAGAAGCACACTGGTCGACGTGGACGGAAGCGGATCTGCGGCCATATGTGGACGTTGTGTTGGTCGCCTTTGGCGCGGGTCGGCTCATGGCTGGATCGGATTGGCCGGTTTGTCTGCTGGCATCCACGTATCGAAAATGGGTCGACACGCTGCAAGCTCTGATCGGTGGCCTCTCGGTATCTGAGCAGGAACGTATCCTGGGAGGGACAGCCACCGAGGTGTATCGGCTCAGTCCGAGCGCGGGGGTACGGAGGGCAGGCGAGTGAAAGCGGTCGTCATCAAAAAACCGGGCGAAGCAGCGGTCGAAACGATTGGCGAGCCTACGGTCACCGACGAGGGTCTTCTACTGAAAGTGCGCATGATTGGGCTGTGCGGAAGCGACCTGAATTCTTTCCGGGGAATGAACCCACTGGTTGCATTTCCACGCATTCCGGGCCACGAGGTGGCTGCGACCATTGTCGAAGGAAGCAAGCGGCACGCGGCCTTGGGCCCCGGGGTCAATGTGACCATGTCGCCGTACACGAACTGTGGCCGTTGCGCAGCTTGTCTTCGCGGCCGACCGAATGCGTGCGAGTTCAATGAGACTCTTGGTGTTCAGCGGGATGGAGCGTTGACGGAATACATTGTGATGCCTGCGGAAAAGCTCTATCCCGCCCAACTGACACTCACGGAGCTGTGTTTGGTGGAGCCTTTGACGGTGGGTTTCCACGCCGCGGCCCGGGGTCGAGTGGTGCCCAGTGATTCCGTAGCCGTGTTTGGTTGTGGCGGCGTTGGACTCGGCGTCATCGCCGCCTCACACAGTTACGGGGCCAAAACGATCGGAGTGGACGTAAGCGACGAGAAACTGAGCCTCGCCCGAAAGGTGGGCGCCGACCACACTGTAAATGCCAGGAGTCAGCCGTTGCACGAGACACTTCTCGAACTAACGAATGGCCTCGGTCCGGATGTTGTGATCGAGGCGGTCGGCTCAGCGCAGATGTTCCGCACGGCCGTCGAAGAAGTGGCGTTCACCGGTCGGGTTGTCTACATTGGCTACGCCAAAGATTTGGTCACCTACGAGACCCGTCTATTTGTGCAGAAAGAGTTGGATATTCTGGGCTCGCGCAATGCCTTGCCAGAAGATTTCCATAGAGTGATCCGAATGCTTGAACAACATCGCTTCCCGGTTGCAGAGGCACTGAGTTCCGTTGTCTCTATCGAGGACGCTCCAGGCGCTCTTAAAGCTTGGAGTGACGATCCTGCCCGCTTCAAAAAGATTATGGTTTCTTTGGACCGGGGTTAGCAGTCGGGGCTTTCGGGCCGCCACGTCGGTCCACATCCCCCCGTCGACAGCACGCAGGGCAAGTTCAAGTCCCCGGCGCTTGATACCGACCAGAAGGTCCAGTTCCGCTTCACAGAGCCCGGAGAATTTCGATACTACTGCCGCATCCATCCCAAGATGACCGGGAGTGTCATCGTGCAGTCTTAGGGGCTCGGCTTCAGGCAGAAATGGCAGACTTCTCCCGTTTGCAAGCGGCGCGTGCGTGTGTACAATCGGCGCGTAGGTTTGACGGCGATTGGATGAGCCCTCTCGTTGAACCTGCCGGCACAAATGCGGCCCCGTAGCTCAACTGGATAGAGCATCAGACTTCGGATCTGAGGGTTGGGGGTTCGACTCCCTCCGGGGTCGCCATGAACGTCCAGAAGCGAAGACTACATCCCTGGTACCAGTCCCCATGGCCTTGATGGGTCAAGACCGATAAGACCTCAGATGTCACGGCTTGTCCCTCATTGCGGACGGGATTGACCGCCCTGTTCTGGGGGGAGGGGCTGGATCAGAGACCCACTCACTCGCAATGAAATGAATCGGGGAAATGAATCGGGCGGTCGGCCATGCGGTAGGTCCGCCGACCGCTATTTGATCCGGTTTCAGATCACCTCAGGCTGGAGAGCAATTTACGCCGGATGAGGCCGACTCCGACCAAGCCAGTTCCGAGCAGGGTTAGCGTACCCGGTTCTGGAACCATGAGGTTGGTGTCGCCACTCGACAAGGTCGCGCTCCCATCAAAGAAGCCCATACCGGTGTTGAAGGTTAACTGCGCGGTCGCGCCCAAGTGCCCGCCAGCGTCGACCAAGCCGGCGATGAGGACGTAGTTGTGGGTGCCGTCAGCGAGGGTCACCAGTTCCCAAGTTCCGGAACTGAAGGTACCGCTGAAGATCACGCCGTTGGGAACGCCATCGCTCCCGTTACCGGTGATGGTGAAGGTGCCCCCCGCTGCCAGCGTTCCACCCATCTGGGCGTCGCCGCTCGTGAAGACGCCAGTGGTGAAGCTGAGGGATCCGAGGTTTGATCCCTCGATCCCACCAACCTTGACCAAAGTGGAACCGGTGAGCGACAGTCCGCTCGAATTACCCGAGATGAGGCCCCCCGCGTTCGCGACGTCGATACTGCTGCTCGAAAAGGCTGCCAAAGGCAAAGCCAACGCCAACGCTAGCACAACCAGCACTGCAATTCTGTTAACCATACCTTAGCGCCTCCTGGAAAGCTCAGGACAACAGCGGACAGTCAAAGCCGAATTCTAGGTCTCTCGAGGGCGACCGGCTGTTCAAAATTGCTCACTCTCTGCAATGATCCGCCCGAAAAGGCTTGTCCTGCACGGGTTACAGCCCCTGGTCCGTTACGCGGATGCGACGGACTTCTCCCCTCGTGCGGCGATTCGTAAGTTTTGCAGGCTAGGGTCGTCGACCGGCGAGGATTTGGCATAGTTAGTCCGGAGGCCTACCGGGCGGACGACGACCAAGGATGCAGTGCTCCTCCCCGGCTTCGCGCTAGTCATCTCAATCCGTCCGTGATTCAACACCAACGCAGCTGGTGATCGGGGGCTGTCGTGTTCAACTGCAGGGCTGTCGAGTCTCTTTCGAGTTCGATCATGTTCGGCCGGCCGCGTTTTTCGGGTAATCGTTTACAGAAACCGTCCCGCAGGGGATAATTCACGGTTCCACACACCTAAGAATTCATATCAGGGGAGACTATGGACCGACGCAATTTTCTCAAGCATACGGGTACATTGATCGCAGGCGCGACCCTGGCTCGAGCGAGGTTTGCGAGCGCTGCCAACGAATCCACCGCTGCCTCCGGGCGGCTGGTGATTCCGATGAACCGGAATTGGCGCTACAGCCGGACGGTCGGAGAGGGTGCACACGCCCGCGATTTTGACGATTCCGGCTACGAACGAATCGTGATTCCGCACACCAACGTTAAGCTGCCCTGGCATAGCTTCGACGAAAAGACTTACGAATTTGTGTCCAGCTATCGGCGCCACTTCAAGCTTCCTGCAAATGCTCGCGGCAAGCACGTGTTCGTAGACTTCGAGGGCGTGATGACAGCCTCCGTAGTGTGGTTGAACGGGACTCGTCTCGGCGAATACAAAGGCGGGTACACGCCGTTCTCCTTTGACCTTACTCCACACGTCGACTTCGATGGGGAGAACGTGCTGGCCGTCGATGTCGATTCGAGCGAGCGCGCGGATATTCCACCGTTCGGCTATGAGATTGACTACTTGACGTTCGGAGGAATCTATCGCGAAGTCTGGCTAAGGATTGTCCCGGGTATTTTCATCGAGAACGTCTTCGCGAAACCAATGGAGGTCCTAAGCGAGCATCCCAGCCTGGATGTCGATTGTTACCTCCAGTATCTGGAATCGTCACGGGAAGCAATGCGCTTGGAAGTTGCTCTCAAAGACGGCGACCGGATCGTGGAAAAGGGTTCGCTGAGTGTTCCGGCTTCGGCCCTTAGCAGCGAAGCGGTCGCGCACACCTTACATTTCGCGTCTCTGAACTCGATCAAGCTCTGGGATCTGAGTCATCCGAACCTCTACAAAGTCGAAGTAACTCTTTGGCATGGGACCCAAAAAGTGGATGAGGTTTCACGAACCATCGGTTTTCGCGACGCCCAGTTCACCGATCACGGGTTTCAGCTGAATGGCAAGCCCATCAAGCTGCGCGGTCTCGATCGTCATCAGACATTTCCTTTCGTCGGACAGGCAATGCCGGGAAGGGTACAGCGTCGCGACGCTGACGTGCTACGCAACAAACTGAAATGCAATATCGTCCGAACCTCACACTACCCCCAATCGCGGCATTTCCTCGACGCCTGCGACGAAGTGGGCCTGTTGGTGCTCGAGGAAATCCCCGGCTGGCAGCACATCGGCGATGAAGCCTGGAAGGAGCTTGCAGTCGACAATGTCGGCCGAATGATCCGTCGCGACTGGAATCATCCAGCGGTGGTTCTGTGGGGCGTGCGGATCAACGAATCGAAAGATGATCATGATTTCTATGTCCGGACGAATGCGCTGGCGCACAAGCTGGACCCCACGCGCCCGACCGGCGGCATTCGCTACTTCCAGGAATCGGAATTTCTGGAGGATGTTTTCACCATGAACGACTTCGGCTTCCCTCTGAAGCCGCCGAACCACCCGAAATACCTGAACACCGAATTCGTGGGTCACACCTACCCCACAAAGACCATTGACCAGGTGGAACGGCTGACCGAACACACCTTACGGCACGCCCGCATTCACGACCAGCTCGCCTCCAATCCTCAATACGCCGGAGGCATCGGCTGGTGCGCTTTTGACTACAACACCCACGGCGATTTTGGATCCGGAGATCGCATCTGCTACCACGGGGTCACTGATATCTTTCGCGAGCCCAAGCCTGCCGCCGGTTTTTACAAATCACAATGCGATCCTGACGAGGAAATTGTGCTCGAGCCCGCTTTCCATTGGGCGCGCGGCGATGCTTCCGTCGGGTTCTCGAAAGCGGTTGTCTGCTCCAACTGCGATCACCTCAAGATATACATTGCCGATCAGTTGGTGGCCGAGGCCGACCCTGACCGAAAACAGTTCGCTCACCTTCGCTATGCGCCATTCGTCGTGGAACTGCACGAACTGTTTCACAAATGGGGCGACCTGCGACTCGAAGGCTACCTTCAAGGCAAGCTTGTCATCACCAGGAATTATTCTGGGAGAGGCGTCGACACAAAGTTTGTGCTCCTGCCCGACGACACCCGTTTGGTTGGCGATGGAGCCGATACCACTCGCGTGGTGCTGCGAGTGACGGATGAGTTCGATGCCATTCGGCCTTTCGCTAACGATGCGATTCAGTTGGGTCTCGAAGGTCCCGCGGAGATTATTGGAGACAATCCTTTTGCGTTGGTGGGCGGCACCGGGGCCATCTGGATACGCGCGAAGGAGCAAGCCGGCACGGTCCGACTCACCGCAACTCATCCCCAGCTAGGGAAGCAGCAAATTGAGCTGACAATCGATGCCGTCGCTCCAGAGAGAGTTTAGAGCCGATAGCAATGACACCTCCGTGGCTTGGTACGAATTGCATGTCGTCCTTTGCCGGACAAAATGGAGTGCCGTCCGCGGTTTTCATCTGGAAAACCACCGAGGTAGCTGCTAGCATCCGTTGCCATGTTTAAACTGCTGATTGTGATGCTGAGCATCCTTGTGGCGACAGCCTCCGCTGAACTCCCGAGCAAGAAATACCTGAACCTAGCCGCGATCAAGACCATGGTCGCCGCGGCCGAAGCGGAAGCGCAGAAACTGCATGTGGAAGTTACTCTCTGCGTTGTGGACGAGAGTGGCAACCTCCTCTTTCTGCAGAAGGCGGATGCGGCTTCGCTAAATACCATTCAATTCGCGCAGAGAAAGGCTCGGCATGCCGCGTTCTACCGCAGCCCATCGAAAGAAGGCGCCGATGCTCTGAAAAAAGGCAATGTTGACGTCCTCGCCTTTCCGGATTTCTTCCCCAACCAGGGCGGACTTCCTATTCAAGTGGACGGGCAGACCTTGGGCGCGATTGCCGCCAGCGGGGCGAAATCCGAGATCGACGAAGCGATCGCGCAAGCCGCGATCGACGCGCTGCTCAAGAAGTAATTGCGCTTAGTGCTTGAGATAGGGAACGTAGCCGTTCGTTCTGGTGCGCAAGCGGTAAACCGACGTGGTCGCGGTGATGTAAAGAGTGCGGTAATCCGGGTCTCCCCAAGTCAGATTAGCGGGCTGCTCGGGCATAGCGATCGTTCCCAGGTGGTGGCCTTTTGCATCCCATACCCAAATGCCCGTCGGCCCGGTGACGAATAGATTTCCCTTCTGATCCACTTTGATGCCGTCCGGCACCCCGTCGTCCTTTCCGCCTGGTTCCTCGCCAAAAATTCGGCCGTTGCTGAGGGAGCCATCGGGAAGAACGTCGTACACCCGAATATTTCTTTGCTCGCTGTCGTCCACAAAGAACTGCTTCCCGTCGGGCGAGAACGCGAGACCGTTGGGCTGAGTCAGGTCCCGGGTGAGCAGTTGAACATCGCCCTTCTCGCCCAGGCGATAAACGCCCTGAAAGGGGATTTCCTGTTTTTCTCCCGCTACCAAATCAAGAGTGGGATCGGTGAAATAGAGCGCGCCATCGGGTCCCACGATCACGTCGTTCGGGCTGTTGAACTTCTTGCCATCATAGCGGTCCGCAAGGATGTTGTATTTCCCTTCAGCTGTAACCGCAATGATGGCGCGCAAGACACTGGCGCAATCGATCAGTCGGTGCTGCCGGTCGAATGTGTTGCCGTCAGGGTCCCCAAGGGCGATCACCTCTTCTTTCCTTCCATCCGGAAACACGCGGAAAAGTTTGTTTTTGGTTTCATCGCTGACGTAAAGGAATCCTGCCGGATCCCACATCGGACCCTCGGTGAAGCCGAAACCTTGCGCCACCGTTTCGAGCTTGGCGTCGCGGTTGAACAGGGCCCAGAACTCGGGAGAGAGGGTTTGCATCGAGAAAGGCCGGAGAGGAGCCTGAGCGTTTAGCGCTACGGGGATGAGAGCAAAAGCACTAGCGCCGAGGAGCGCGATCGTTCGCCTGAATAGGCGGCGACTCTCCTGGAAAGGCGCACAGAAAAGCGAAAAAGGACATAGCCGCCGCCACATCACGGCTGATCCTCACCTGGCACAGCCACGACGTTCAGGCTGTGGAGATAGCTGACGAGGTCATCCAACTGCTGCGGGTTCAGCCGTTCGCCATAGTCGGTAGGCATGGAGGCCTGAGCTTGATACTCCAGGCTTTCCAAGTCTGCTTTCATCACAAAATGAAATATGCCGTCCGTCGTCTGAAGCTGCAAGGAGAAATTGTCCTCATTTCGAATTGCTCCTGTGACTTTCTCTCCGGACCGCGTGCGCGCGACCGCCAATTGCCCGTGTGCAGAACTGGGATCAGGACTCGTGATGGCACGACGAACTTCTTTTGCCGGCAGTCCGTTCGCATAGGTGGAAAGATCGGGGCCGAAGAATGCTCCTTCGTTGCGGACCCGGTGACAGGACGAGCAACCGGCCTTTCCGAAAAAAAGCAATCGGCCGTTCTTGGGATCTCCCGGGATGGTCGCTGCCCCACCTGCACCCTGGAGAGTGCGTAAGTACTCGACGACTCGTTTGACCTCGGACGGCCCGATGAGACGAAACGCCGGCATACCGAAATCGGGCCGTCCGTCCGCGACGATCTTCTGCAGTTGGAGGTCAGACAATCGTTCGACCTGCGGGTTGGACACAATATTGGGAGCACGCTCGCCGCCTCGTCCGTCGAGCCCATGACACCCGGCACACCGGGAAGCAAAACTACGCTGTCCTACGGACTCGGTTCGGGGCGAGTCCTGGTGCTGGGCCTGTCTGTCCATTGTTTGTGCGCGCAAGCCTGTTGCCATCAGGACGAGTAACAGAGCGCGCCAACGAGTTGGTGTTGACGACGACATGCAATCCAATCAAATCGACGCCCGCGCGATGTGTCAACAACTTTCGCTGTTGAGCGCCAAGAATCTCGCGCATTGTCGCGACAACAACCGATAGCCTGCTTAATTCATCACACCTGAGATTTATTGGCAAGGATGGGCGATCAGGCATTGATGAAGGGCAGAATCAGCCAGGTCATGAGGTTTGTTAAGGAGAGTTCGACGTCGCGACCTGAGGGAGAGGATTTTGAGCACGGCTCCGCCGGAACTGCGAGTGGGAGTTGAGATGGCGAGGAAGGAATCGGATCAACTGCTGTTGACGGCAAGGACGACGCCGCGGAATAGGTCTTGAAGGGCCAGCCAGTGGCCAGGTGGAATCGGATACAGAGGGCGGTTTGGCGGACGCGAGCGCCCAGTTTGAACAAACGTGCGCGCGGGGTTTCGATCTGTGCCGAGCGCCAGGGCTGGGGCAAGTGAAGACGGAACAGGTTGACTAGGTTGTAGCCGGCGGCATGCAAGAGCAGGCGAAAAGCATTGGCTAAGAAGCGGTGGCAGCCCAAGCGGTCGGAGCGGAAGCCGTTCTCGAACTCCTCGATGCGGTTCTCGCACTCGCCGCGATCGTTGTAGAAAGCGAAGACTTGCGAAGCGCGACCGGGGCAGTTAGTCACCCCGAAGCGTGGGTTGGTTCCGGTGGCGGTGTGCTCGGCCTTATAGCAGATGTGGCGCTGGCGCGGCCAGCTGCGGGCGCGATGGCGGAAACTGGAAAAGCTGCGCTGCGGAAGTTGAGTACAACGATAGCGGCGCTTTAACCGCTTCTGCCGAGGCTCGGCGCGACGCTTGAAAACGCAGTTCGCCGGGATGCCGATGGCGTACTGGATAGCGAAGAACTCGCAGAACTTGTAGAGAAGAGGTAGAGCAAAACCGGCATCGCCGCGCAGCCTGTTACTCCGGGGAAGGCAGATTGCAAACGCGGGATCAAGCGCACCAGCGTGGGCACGATGCGGGCATGACTGGAGGCGTTTCCCGGACGCAGGCGGGCCGCCAGCAGGCATCCGGAGTAGCGCTCGAAGATCAGCACGGGATGATACATATGCTGGCCGTAAGCGCCGTTGAAGAAGCTGAGCTGCTGCAGGCCGTAGGTGGGATCGTCGGTGGAATCGAGATCGAGCAGGATCTCGCCGCGCCGGCGGACCTGGTCGCCGCAGAGGCGAATGAAGTGCTGGCACAGCAGGTCGTTGAAGTGCGTCAGTTCGCGGGCGGAAGGCGCGTTCTCCCAGCGGCTGAGGGTGGGTTGCGAGCCCAGCGCGTCGCCGAGTTTTTGATCGGCGACGATCTGCAACATGGGATCGTGACGCTGGCGGTCGCCGTCGTTGGCATCTTTGTAGCCAGCAACAACCTGATAGACGCGTTGCCGCAGCAACGCCAGCGTGTGGTGGCGTACACGGTCGTGATGCCGCGAATCGCTGAAGCCAGCGGCCATCTCGTGGGTCAGATGATGGCGCTGATCGAAGGCTCGCAGCGGGCTCAAAACCCCTCAACGAGCGCTAACGCTTGATCAAACAATCAACAGAGAATCAGTGGCCATATGCCGTGACGATAGATTCGGGAAGAGGAGAGGTACGCCCATCGAACAGCGAAACTTTTTCCCCGCTAAGTGTCTTGCTGAGAAATTCACGGATGAATCGCGTGATCAGGTCCAGATTGTGCAGCACAACAGGAGTCTCGGGAAACCCGTCGTGACCGTGGAAGAGAAGCGGCACATCGCTGAAGCTCGGGTGGGCGATCTCGGGAGAGTGCAGCACCACGGCGTAGGAGCCCTGGGGTAATTCCTGAAGCTGCTGTTCCCTGACTCTTTCGTATTTCGCGATTTGGTCGGGGATGCCACCCATCCTATCGTCGGGGTGGTAGGCCTCCAGAAACAGGAGCGGCTGGCGCATCATTCGATTGTCCTCATAGAGCGGGAGAGCGGCGACAGGCACCATACCGCCGTCGAGGTCGACGCAAGCGTGGATGCGCGAGTCCTGCTGGCAGGCGCGCGCGGCGAATTCCGCTCCCGCCGAGTGTCCCATGGCCGCGAGCCGCTTCAGGTCGATTGCGCCAGCTAGCGCGGAGTGCTGCTTGTCGCGGTTGAGCTCCTCCATGCGATCGATCGCGAACCGAACGTCGGCGGCCCCTTCGCTGATACCGATCGAGACTTGTTTCATCATCCAATTCTGGCGCTCGGATTGGGAGAGTCGGGCAGGCGGCGAATCGTTGTGTTGTGTGACAACTCTGCCGTCCGGGAACCAGATCGCCTTCGCCGTGTACGTGTGTTCAATGCTGGCGACGACGTATCCATAACTCACCAGCTGTTCGATCAGCACTGTGTATTGGAACCCGGTGCTACCGAGGCCGTGAGAGAAGGTGACAACCGGGAATGGCACGCCGCTCTTGGCGATCGGCGCGTGGTC
>Ga0210408_10000661_pt1 | contig 40914 bp, 35 predicted proteins | sample IncBWH4MmetaG_FD_155471 | JGI IMG/M metagenome (GOLD analysis project Ga0210408, IMG submission 155471) | Forest soil microbial communities from Barre Woods Harvard Forest LTER site, Petersham, Massachusetts, United States - Inc-BW-H-4-M | ecosystem: Environmental > Terrestrial > Soil >...
AACGCACATAGCCGCCCATGGCCATGTTGAGGAAACGATGAACCTGGCTCTGGGCGTGATGGAAGCGGCCTGCGCTCGACCATCCATATGAGCCGCCGAACACCGCGCCGGGGCCGCTGATATCGCGGATGCGCGCCAGCTCCTCGGCGAGGAGATCGAGCGCCCGGTCCCAGCTCACGGAAACGAACTCGTCGCGGCCGCGGCGATCATCGGGGCCTGCGCCGCGCTCGAGCCAGCCACGGCGGATCGCCGGCTCTGCAATGCGCGCGCCGTGCCGCAACGCGGTCGGGAAATTGTCGATGATGCCGTTCGGATCGGGATCGCCCGCATGGGGTCGGACTTCGAGACCTGCCTCGCCGAGACGCGCCGAGAAGACGCCCCAGTGCGAGGTGTGTGGCTTGAAACCGTCCGACAGGTCGAGACCGGAATCGGGATAACCAATCGTATCGCTCATTCGGTGGCGTCCTTCGCAGCCGGCGGCCCCGCCCTGTCACCAATATATCGCCAGTTTAGCGATCCGCTCCCTGATATCACCGAGCCTGCTGTGTCGGAAACGCAGACGCCCCCCGGCACGCGGTGGTGAGCCCCGCGCGGCGGCCGACACCCGGTTGCGGCAGGTCAGCATGACTGTGTCACAACTTCATTTCCAGCGTCATTCCGGGGCGCGCGAACGGGTCCGTGCCGAGCGCGGGCCGCCGCGCGAGCCCGGAATCAATAACCACGGATGTTTGCGTGAACGCAATCCGCGCCCCGAAGATCTCGCGCAACAATTGCGGCTTGTGGTTATGGATTCCGGGCTCATTCGCGTTCCGCGAAGGCCCCGGAATGACGACTCTCGGATATGCAGTAAGATTAGTGCGCCCTGCTCGCGAGCGCCCTCCCCGTGTCCGCCTCGAACAGATGGGCGCGCCCGAGATTCAGGCGCAGCGTCACCTGCGCACCCGGGGCCGGCCGCACCTCCGGCCGCACCCGCGCGGTGATCGCCCTGCCTGACATGGTCGTGAAGACGAGCGTGTCCGCGCCCAAGGGCTCGACCACCTCGACCACCGCCGGCACGTCGGCCCAGCCGGGCGGCGGCGCGCCCGCGCCGATGTCGACATCTTCGGGCCGGATGCCGAGCACGACCTCAACTCGTCCGTCGGTCCCCTGCTGCATCGGGATGACCTCGCTCTCGCCCAGCCGCAACCGATCGGGCTCTTCGAACCGTGCCGGCAGAAGATTCATGGTCGGTGCGCCGATGAAGCCGGCCACGAACAGGCTCGCGGGCTGATGGTAGACTTGGTCCGGCGTGCCGGTCTGTTCGATGCGACCGCCATTCATCACCACCACCCGATCGGCCAGGGTCATGGCCTCGATCTGGTCGTGCGTCACGAACACCGTGGTCACGCCGAGCCGCTGGTGCAGTTTCTTCATCTCCAGCCGCATGGTACCGCGCAGCTGGGCGTCGAGATTGGAGAGCGGCTCATCGAACAGAAAAACTTTTGGCCGGCGCACGATCGCGCGTCCCATGGCGACGCGCTGGCGCTGGCCGCCTGAGAGTTGTCTCGGACGCCGATCGAGATGGGCGGTGAGGCCGAGCACCTCGGCGGCATCGCGCACCCGCGCATCGATCTCCTTGCGCGGCAACTTCCGGTACTGCAGCGAGAACGCCATGTTGTCGTAGACCGACATGTGCGGATAGAGCGCGTAATCCTGGAACACCATGGCGATATCGCGATCGCGCGGCGCGATTTCGTTGACGGTCTTTCCGCCGATCAGGATCTCGCCGTCGGAGATGTCCTCGAGCCCAGCAAGCACGCGCAGCGTGGTCGACTTGCCGCAGCCCGACGGGCCGACCAGGACGATGAATTCACCGTCCGCGATCGCGAGGTCGATGCCATGGACGACCTCGAGCGAACCATAGCGCTTGACCAGATTCTTGAATTCGACGGTTGCCATGCAGCACTCACGCGGGCGTTCAGATGAGAATGCTTTCGTCCTGCTGTCAATCGACTCCAATCAACAACAAGTCGTACGTCCGGGTCCGGTGCGCTGCCTTGACCGTCAACATGCAGAGGTTATGATTTTCGTCGCAAAGCGAGCGCCAACGCCGCGGCGGCTGCGAACGATTTCGGTCGTTGCACCGTTCGACGAGACATGAGGGAGGACGAGATGGATCGCAGAACGGTTCTGAAAGCCGGGCTGGCCGCGGGCGGCACGCTGGCGATGCCGGCCTATCTCCGGGCGCAGTCGAACAAGACGATCAGCATTTTGACCTGGAACATCGCCGACCAGGAGGCGCTGTTCAAACAGGAGTTCGAGGATTTCAAGAAGGATCATCCCGGTGTCGAGATCGAATGGCTGGACAAGAAGGGGCCCGACCTGCCCGCCTTCTACCAGACCCAGCTCGTCGCAGGCACGGCGCCCGACGTCGTCGACATCCAGGGCGCGCTGTGGGTCGAGTGGGCGGCGGCCGGCGCGCTGCTCGATCTCACGCCCTATTTCCAGAACGATCCGGAGTTCGTCAAGCTGTTCAACCCGGACTACATGTCCGGCTTCGTCTACGAGAACAGGAACTATCTGGTTCCGTTCTACATCGCCAAGACACTGCTGTTCTACAACAAGCTGCTGTTCAAGGAAGCCGAGCTCTCCGCGCCGCCGAAATCGTTCGAGGAGATGCTGTCGTTCTCGCAAGGGATGGCGAAGGGCGAGAAGACCGGGTTCCTCACGCTGAATTTCGACTGGCTGTACTGGCCGCTGATGAAGATGAACGGCATCGAGCTGTTGACCTCGGACCTGAAGAAGCCCGCCTTCAACACGCCCGCCGCGATCGAGGCGGTCGATCGGCTGGCGAAGGCCACCGCCGCTGGCGGAATCAACAAGATCTCCTGGACCGGTCGTTGGGTCGAACCGAACGGCGCGTTCGCTTCCGGCACGGTCGGCATGATGCATGCACATGCCTCGGCCTATTTCTTCGTCAAGGGCCAGGGCCGCTGGATCAACCCTGATACGCTGGGCGCCACCCAGGCGCCGGGCGGCTGGGCGACGCCGACCAATCACGGCTTTGGGGTGTCGAAGAGCTCGAAGAATCCGGACCTCGCCTTTGCCCTGGTCAAGCACATGACGAACGTGAAATGGGCGAGCCGGTTTGCCCAGAGCCGCCGCCTGCTCACAGGCAATGGCGAGGCCGACAAGGCGCTGCTGGAGGCCGTGAAGGCCGACGATCCGCTCGCCCACGCCGTGCTGCAGACCCAGCTCGAACAGACCGACAAGATGACCGGCAACTGGCCGCTTGCGAATGATGCGCAGGTCAAGGACGCGTTCTGGCCAGAGTTCCAGAACGCCGTGCTCGGCCGCAAGGACGCCAAGACTGCGCTCACCGATGCCGAACGCGCGGTCGCGCGCGTGCTGCGCAGATCGTGAAGACCGGGACGATTGCCATCGCACCGCGCTCAGCGGTCGTGAACAGGAAGCATCGCTGATGGCGACGGCGGCAATCGATACCGCGGTCCGCAGGCCGCGCCTCGCGGAGCGCCGATCGACGCGGAAGGCGGTGCTGATCCTCAGCTTTCTGGCGCCATCGCTTGTGATCTTCATCCTCTATCGCATCCTGCCGCTCGGCTGGAACGTCTTGTTGTCGTTCGAGGCGTGGTCGCCGCTGAAACCCGCCATCTTCATCGGGCTCGACAACTACCAGGAGATGTTTTTCGACGACGATGTGTTCTGGCAGGCGCTGTGGAACACGCTCGGCATCATCGCCTCGGCCCCCCTGGGCATCGCGATCGCGCTCGGCCTTGCCCTGCTGGTCAACACCGAGATCCGCGGCCGCGACATCTATCGCACGCTGATCTTCCTGTCCTATCCGCTGATGACGGTCGCGGTCGCCATCATCTGGCGCTGGATGTTCGATGAGCGGGTCGGCTTGATCAACTATGTGGCGCGCTCGCTGCACCTGGTGGATCAGCCGATCCCGTTCCTCAACTCCTTCACCTGGGCGCTGCCTTGCGTGATCGCCGCCAACATCTGGCAGATGCTCGGCTTCTACATGATCATCATCCTCACGGGCTTGCAGACCATTCCCGGCAATCTCTACGAGGCCGCGGAGATCGACGGCGCCAATGCGTTCCGCCGCTTCCTGCGCATCACGCTGCCGCTCTTGAAGCCGTCGCTGTTCCTGTGCTTCGTGATCGGCATGCTCAATTCGGTGACGAGTTTCGACCTGGTCTATGTGATGACCGGCGGCGGCCCCGGCCGCGCCACCGAAATCCTCGTCACCTACATCTACAAGCTCGCCTTCAACCAGACCCGGTTCGACTATGCGGCCGCCGTCACGGTCGTCTTCTTCCTGCTGCTGCTCGCCATCACCTGGACCGCGAACCGGCTGTCGGGCGGCAATGCCGGCGCCGCGGAGCACGACTGATGATCGCCCGTCATCCGCGCTGGCCCGTTCATCTCACGCTGTGGGCGGCCTGCTTCGTCATGCTGGTGCCGTTCTACTGGGTGCTGAAGACTTCAGTGTCCGGCGAAAACATCTTTGCCTATCCGCCGCACATTTTTCCGCGCGATGCCAATCCCTTCTATTATGTCGATGTCTGGTACGCGATCCCGTTCGCGCGCTATTTCGCAAACAGCGTCGTGGTCTCGGTCCTCGCCATCGTCGCCAACGTCGTGCTCAATGCGATGGCCGGCTACGCGCTGACCCAGAATTTCCCCGGCAAGCGCATCGTGCTGGTGCTGTTCCTGTCCTGCATGATGATTCCGTTCCAGGCGACCATCATTCCGGCCTATCTCATCACCGGCAAGCTCGGTCTGCTCGACACCTATCTTGGGCTCGCTTTGCCGCTGTTCTCGACCATCATCTGCATCTTCGTGTTCAAGGCGAGCTTTGATGCGGTGCCGCGCTCGCTGATCGACGCGGCGCGGATCGACGGGCTCACCGAATGGCGGATCATCTGGAAAATCATGATGCCGCTCGCGAAGTCCGCGGTCGCCACCAACGTGATCCTGTCCTTCATCTGGTCCTGGAACAATTTCATGTGGCCCCTGATCGCGACCCGCTCGCAGGACATGCAGACCCTGCCGCTGGGGCTCGCACGTTTCATCTCCTACCAGGAGAACACCACAGGCGCGCTCTACGCCTTCTGCATCATGGTGCTGGCGCCGGGGATCCTGCTCTTCCTGCTGGCGCAGAAGGAGTTCGTGCAGGGATTGACGACCGGAGCGACCAAGGGATGAGCACCGACGAGGAGTTCACCGGTCCGCGATGGCGCCGATGGCTGCTCAACCGCTTCGTGCTGGTGCCCGGCGTGCTTGTCGCGCTGGCGGCCGGCTGGAACGCGTGGGTCGTGACCCACAATCACGGCATCGTCGAAGGACGCGTGGTCGACGCCAAGGGCAACCCGGTTGAAGGCGCCGAGGTCAAGCTGTGGGTTTTCAACTTCACGACCTTCGCGGAAGGCCCCACCACGCGAAGCAGGGCCGACGGCTCGTTCGAATTTACCGAGAACCCGTCCCACAACATCCAGCTCAGCGCCGAAAAGCCGGGCGTCGGGCGCTCGCCGCGCATCCCGCTCCGGCTCTATTTCCGCTCCGAGGACGTGATCGTGAGCGAGCCGCTGCGGCTGTCGAGCGCGAGCTAGAGTCCACCGCAAGCGATTTCGAAATCGTACGCCTGGCGTCAAGCGCTCATATCGCCGCATCTGGAAAGTGGGCATGTGAGCTCGTGCTTCCGATTCAGCCCCTCTTGGTGAGCGCGGGACGGAGTGGATAATATTTCTGATTTGGAGAAGCAGCATTTCTGGAAATCGAAACCCGCCTGCCCTGCGTAAGTGCCCCGAAGCCGACCAGGACGCCGGACCGGCGACAGACATCAGCGTTCAAATTTGTCGCACTGGCAAATCCGGCCATCAATCTGATTTCGGGTGGACCCGCCCAATCAGCTTTGCCAAGGTTTCGGCGGACAGATGCCGTCCATGTCCCGAAGCGGACACGATTGGAGCGTCCCGATGAGCGAGATTTGGCAACTGTCGGCGACCGATCTGGCACACCGCATTGCACGTCGGCAGCTGAGCTCGGCCGAGGTGGTGAATGCCCACCTTGCCCGCATCGATGCCGTCAATCCAGCGCTGAACGCCGTGGTGCGCGTGTTGGCTGACCAGGCCCGCGAAGCTGCGGACCTGGCCGATCGTCAGCTGGCGGCGGGCGAGAGCGTTGGTCCTCTGCATGGCGTTCCCTTCACCGTGAAGGAGAACATCGACATGGCAGGCCTGCCGACGACTTGGGGCGTGCCGGCACTGGCGCAAACCGCTGTTCCCTTGGATGCGCCGGCCGTGGAACGTATGCGGGCGGCTGGTGCGATACCCATCGGCCGGACCAATTTGCCGGACATGGCGCTACGCATCCACACCGTCAGCTCACTCCACGGGATCACGCGTAATCCGTGGCACCCGGGCCGCACCGCCGGCGGCTCCAGCGGAGGCGAAGCTGCGGCCCTGGCCAGTGGCATGAGTCCAGTCGGACTGGGCAACGACATCGGCGGTTCGTTGCGCAATCCTGCTAACGCCTGCGGCATTGCATCGATCCGGCCTTCCGCGGGCCGTTTGCCCGGCGCCGATTGTGGGCCTAGGCAAGGCCATTTGCTGGCGGTGCAACTGATGAATGTGCAAGGGCCGATGGCCCGACGCGTGGCTGATGTGCGCCTGGGCTTGCGTGTCCTAATGGGCGCGCACGCACGCGACCCGTGGTCCATCGACGCGCCGTTCGAGGGTCCATCCCTGACCCGGCCGATCCGCGTGGCAGCTATGCCGGAGCCATCAGGTGGAAGCACGCATCCGACGGTGGCAGCCGCCGTCCGACGCGCGGCGCTCGCGTTGGCGGACGCAGGGTATGCGGTCGAAGAGATCAGCCCGCCGCGTTACGAGGACGCGATAGACTGCTGGGCTCGCTTCATCATGGGCGACCTCGCATCGGTGCTCGACACCTTGTCGCTCGTGATGGGAGCCGATGCGATGAACTTCCTGAAAAACTTCCAGGCGGTCGTGCCTCCACTGGCCGACACAATGGCGTGGTCGAACCTGATGGTCGAGCGCCATGCGATCGCGAAGGCGTGGTCGATGTTCATGGCGGAGAGGCCGCTTGTGCTGTCCCCGACCTGGACGCAGTTGCCGTTCGAGCATGGCTTCGACTCGGATACGGCAGAAGGAGCCGCCGCTGCCAAGGAACTGATGCGCCCGGTGGTGCCGGCCAACTTGCTGGGACTTCCTTCGGCATGTGTCCCGGCCGGGCAGGACGAAGCAACCGGGTTGCCGATCGGCGTGCTGATCACCGGACGGCGGCTTCGGGAAGACCTGTGCCTTGACGCGGCGGAAGCTATTGAGACGCGTCTCGGTCTAGCCACACCCATTGATCCGGTGACGTTCGTAAACGAGGCCGCCCCAAAATGATACGAACGTCAGCGGGGCGCGTCGGAACGGCCGATTCCGTTCTGGCCAGGTGGGAAAGCGCCGCTGCGGCTATCCAGCGCGAGCTGAAGCCCTACTCCGCCATGTCGACCGGCTGCTGCTTGGCAGGGCCGGCGAGCGGCCGCTCCTCCATCAGCACCATGCAGAGCGCCGTGGTGGCGAGCATCAAGGTCGCGGCGCCGAAGACATAGCGGAACGCCATGATCATGTCGGCGGCCGGAATCCCGCCGACGGGACCTTGGCCCTCGCCGCCGAGCGAAATGTCGGAGCCGAGCGCCATCAGGAGGATGGCGGAAAAGGCCGCGACCGTGAAGGACGACAGCATCGAGCGGAAGAAGTTCATCGCGCCGGTGATGGTGCCGACCTGCGAGCGGTGCACCGCGTTCTGCAGGCTGACCACGCAGATCGGAAACGGCGTGCCAAGCCCGATGCCGAATACGGCGAGCCACACCAGCATGACCCAGAGCGGCGGGGTGGTCAGCGTCAGCACGGCGCCAACGATCGTCGCGATGGTGGTGCCGGCGATCGCGACGCGCTTGTAGTGCTTGACGCGGGCCATGGTGCGGCCGGCGATCGCCGCGCCAAAGGTCGAGATCGCCGCAAGCGGAATCAGCGCCAGGCCCGCCTCGCTCGCGGTTAGGTGATAGACCACCTCGTAATACAGCGGCAGATGCACGGTGAGCCCGATCATCGCGCCCAGCGCGCAGCCGCCCGCGAGCATGCCATAGGGCACCACCCGGCCGCCGATCAGCGACAGCGGCAAGAACGGTTCATCCGAACGATGCGCGTGCCAGACGAAGGTCAGCGCCAGCGCGACCGAGGCACCGAGCATCGCGACGAGGGTCGGCGACAGCCAGGCAAAGCGGTGGCCGCCCCAGGTCAGCACCAGCATGAAGACCACGGCGGACGCCATCAGCAGGACGCCACCGAGCCAGTCGACCTCGCGCCTGCGGTGATAGACCGGGAGGCGGCGCATCTTCGGCAGCAGCAGTGCAAGCGAGGCGAGCGCCAGGGGCACGTTGATCCAGAAGATCATCGACCAGTGCAGGTGTTCGGCGAACACGCCGCCGAGCACCGGCCCGCCGATGCCGGCAAGCATCCAGACGCCGGAGAAATAGGCCTGATACTGGCCGCGCTCGCGCGGGCTGATGACGTCCGAGATCACCGTCTGCACGACAGGCATGATGCCGCCGCCGCCGAGCCCCTGCAGGCCGCGGGCGAGGATCAGGACGGTCATGTTGGGCGCGATGGCGCACAGCACCGAGCCCGCGACGAACAGGCTCAAGGCGACGATGATCATGCCGCGGCGGCCATAGATGTCGGAGAGGGTGCCGAACACCGGCGCCACCGCGGTCGAGGCCAGCAGATAGGCGGTGATCACCCAGGACAGGTTGGAGACATCGGAAAATTGCCGGCCGATGGTCGGCAGCGCGGTCGCCACGATGGTCTGGTCGAGCGCGGCCAGAAACATCGTGAGCAACAGGCTCATCAGGATGGTGCGGACCTCCCGCGGGCTCAACGGCGCAGGCGCCAGTGGCGGCGCGTCGCTCCCCGCCTTGACCTGGCGCGAGAGGTTTGAGAGATCGACTGCGACTTTTTCAGGCAGCGCTGTACGGTCGGCAGGGTGACGGCTCTGCCGTTCGAACTTGTTCATGGGAGACGTAGAATCTTATGTTTGCGGCGAAGGCCGCTGAGAGAATCAACGACCACCAACATAGGCGGAAAGTCGAAGCCCAGGCAGGCGCGTCGGCGCATGGGTGGGTCCCAGTCGCGATCGCGTGAGGGTTCGTGAGTGCTTAACGGAGCGTTAGGCCTTCGGCCGCCGCTTCAGCCGCGCCTGTCGCGGCAGCAGCTTCGGCCATTCCACGACATGGTCCTCGAGCTCGGAATCCGGGATCTCGTCCTCGGTGCCGACCACCCGCCCCCGCACCGAGACGCCAGCTTCATGGACCGTATTGGGGTCGCCGGAGATCAGCGGGTGCCACCAATGGAGGTCGCGCCCCTGCGCGACCAGCCGGTAGGCGCAGCTCGGCGGCAGCCAGTTCAACGTCCTCACATTGGTGGGCGTCAGGCGGACGCAATCGGACACTTTTGCGGACCGATTCTCGTAGTCCTTGCAGGCGCATAGGCCGGAATCCAGGAGCGAACAGGAAACATGGGTGAAGAAGATCTCGCCGGTGTCCTCCTCTTCCAGCTTTTCCAGGCAGCAGCGCGCGCAGCCGTCGCACAGGCTCTCCCATTCGGCGTCGGACATCTGCTCCAACGTCTTGGTTTTCCAGAAAAATCCCTCTTGCCCCGAGGGCCGCTTGACGGGCGCGGTCATGAATCCCTTGTTATCACGGGGGGTTAACGAAAAACCCTTCTAGGAGCTTGTGGTGGCCGCGCGCAAGAGGTTGATTGGACGGGAACCGCCTCAAACCGCACATTATCACTACCCCATGAAAATGCGGTTGGCTTGAGGAAACTGTCGGCCGGGCATTGGTTTATGTCCCCCGCTCGGCTAGATAGAAAAGAGTCACCCGACAACACGCCTTGGGTTTGCCGCAACATTCCCGCAAAGACGTCTGCGGTACCCCCGCTGGGTGCAAAAGCGCTTTCGAAGTCCGACGAAGAGCCGTTAGTCCGTGCGCCAGATCATACCGCCTGAATGGAAGCCCAAAATCCGGCGCCTGATGCTGGACGTCGATTCACGCATCGACTCCACCCTGTTCTCGTCGGGCAAGGGCGCGCGCGAGCTCTATGAGCGCTTCTCGACCTTCATGGACCGCTTCTATGTCGGCGGCTGGAAGCGCTGGGTGTTTGTCGAGCCGTTCTCGGAGGCGGCAACGCTCGGGCTCGGCGGCCTGATCCTGCTGCTGGCGCTCGCGATCCCGGCCTTCCGCGAGACCGCGGACGAGGACTGGCTGAAGAAGAGCGACCTCGCGGTGAGCTTCCTCGACCGCTACGGCAACCCGATCGGCAGCCGCGGTATCAAGCACAACGACTCGATCCCGCTGGAAGATTTTCCGGACAATCTGATCAAGGCGACGCTGGCGACCGAAGACCGCCGCTTCTACGACCATTTCGGCATCGACATCGCAGGTACGGCGCGCGCGCTGGTCACCAACGCCCAGGCCGGCGGCGTGCGCCAGGGCGGCTCCTCGATCACCCAGCAGCTCGCCAAAAACCTGTTCCTGTCCAACGAGCGCACCATCGAGCGCAAGGTCAACGAGGCGTTCCTGGCGATCTGGCTGGAGACCCGGCTGACCAAGAACGAGATCCTGAAGCTCTATCTTGACCGCGCCTATATGGGCGGCGGCACCTTTGGCGTCGACGGCGCGGCGCATTTCTACTTCAACAAGTCGGTGCGCGACGTCAACCTCGCGGAAGCCGCGATGCTGGCCGGCCTGTTCAAGGCGCCGACCAAATTCGCGCCGCACATCAACCTGCCCGCCGCGCGCGCCCGCGCCAACGTGGTGCTGGACAATCTGGTCGATGCCGGCTTCATGACCGAGGGCCAGGTGTTCGGCGCGCGGCGCAACCCGGCCTTCGCGGTCGACCGCCGCGACGAGAACTCGCCGAACTACTATCTCGACTATGCCTTCGACGAGATGCGCAAGCTGGTCGACACCTTCCCGAAATCCTACACCGAGCGCGTGTTCGTGGTGCGCACCGCGATCGACATGAACGTGCAGAAGGCCGCCGAAGACGCGATCGAGAACCAGCTGCGCCAGTTCGGCCGCGACTACCACGCGACCCAGGCCGCGACCGTGGTCGCCGATCTCGACGGCGGTATCCGCGCAATGGTCGGCGGCCGCGACTATGGCGCGAGCCAGTTCAACCGCGCCACCGACGCCTACCGGCAGCCGGGCTCGTCGTTCAAGCCCTATGTCTACACGACCGCGCTGCTCAACGGTTTCACGCCGAAGTCGATCGTCGTCGACGGCCCGGTCTGCATCGGCAACTGGTGCCCGCAGAATTATGGCCACTCCTATTCCGGCCCGGTCACCCTGACGCAGGCGATCACCCGATCGATCAACGTCGTGCCGGTCAAACTCTCGATCGCGCTCGGCGGCAAGGAAGGCCCCAAGGCCGGCCGCGCCAAGATCGTCGAGGTCGCGCGCCGCTTCGGCATCAAGGCGCCGCTGCCGGATACGCCGTCGCTGCCGATCGGCTCCGACGAGGTCTCCGTGATCGAGCACGCCGTGGCCTATGCGACCTTCCCCAACAAGGGCAAGGCGGTGACGCCGCATGCGGTGCTGGAAGTGCGCACCGGCCAGGGCGATCTGGTGTGGCGCTGGGACCGCGACGGCCCCAAACCGCGGCAGGCCATACCGGCCAACATCGCCGCCGACATGGCCGGCATGATGAGCCACGTCGTCAGCGAAGGCACCGCGCGGCGCGCGGCGCTCGACGGCATCCCGACCGCCGGCAAGACCGGCACCACCAACGCCTATCGCGACGCCTGGTTCGTCGGCTACACCGGCAACTTCACCTGCGCGATCTGGTACGGCAATGACGACTACTCGCCGACCAATCGCATGACCGGCGGCTCGCTGCCGGCGCAGACCTGGCACGACATCATGACAGCAGCCCATGAGGGCGTCGAGGTCCGCGAGCTGCCCGGCGTCGGCATGGGGGAAAAACTGCCGCAAACGGCGCAGGCCGCGACGGCGGCCGCGGGCGCGCCGAAGACGCTGGAGATCAAGCCGGGGCCGCCGCCGGTCCTGACCCGGCGCGGCGCCGACATCCTGGTGCGGGTGGAGAAACTGCTCGACGACGCGGCCAAAACCCCGATCAAGACCACGATGGACGAGCCGCCGAAGCCAACGAAGTCGACGTCGTCGAGCGCGATCCCGTTCTCCGACAGTTTTGCTGCGGCAACGCCTGACAGCGCGGCATCGGCGCCGCGCAAGAACTGATCAATAACTGATGCGACTGCTTCTCGTCACCGTGCTGGCCCTGGGTCTCGCCACCGTCGTCGGTGTCGGCACGACATGGATGACGGCGACCAAAGGCACCGATCTGGGCACGCTGACCATCGGGTCCTGGATCGCGCGTCCGAAAACCGGGACCGCCGACATCGACCCCTATTCGCGCGCCACCATCGTGCGCAATGGCGAGCTGCCGATCGGCACCGGCGATGGCGTGGCGTTCACCACGGCGACCGACGACCGCAAGAAGCCGCTCGACGGCCGCTGCGACGTCGTGTTGTCGGGCGTGACACCGCCGGCGCGGTTCTGGACGCTGACGCTGTACGACGGCAGAGGTCACCTGGTGGCCAATTCGCTGCAGCGCTACGGCTTCACCAGCCAGGAAATCCTGCGCGCCGCCGACGGCTCGTTCGAAATCCATGTCGCATCGCGCTCGCGCGCCGGCAACTGGCTGCCGACCGGCGGCATCGAGCGCTATGCGCTGATGCTCCGCCTCTATGATACGCCGGTCGGCGTGGCGACGCGCTCGCAGCGCGAGGCGCCGATGCCGGCGATCGTCACATTGGGATGCCCGTCGTGATCCGCCTCCTGCTCACCATCGTCGCGGGCGTGATCCTCGGCGGCATCGTGCACCTGGTCAGCGTGCTGGCACTGCCACGGATCGCGACCCAGGACGCCTATTCGCGGCTGACGCCGATGACCCAGCTCAACGCCGTGACGGCGCTGCCGCAGGCCGACCCGTCCAATTCGCCGATGCCGTTCATGGACCCGGCCTTCGCGATGGCGATCTGCCGCTACGACCTCTCGGGCGGCCCGATCAAGCTCGCCGTGCCGGTCAGCCAGGCCTATACGTCGGTGTCGTTCTACACCCGCAACGAGATCGCCTATTACGCCATCAACGACCGCTCGGCCGGCAAGAAGGTGATCGAGCTCGACCTCATGACGGAAGCCCAGCACAACGACCTGCCGGAGGACGAGGAGGTCACCGCGGCCGACCGCCTGATCATCGATTCGCCGTCGGCGACCGGCCTGATCGTGCTGAAGGCGCTCGCCGCCGAACCCGGCCTGATGCCACAGGCGCAGGCCTCGCTGAGCGCTGCGAGCTGCAAGGTGCAGACCGAGCCGGCCCCGGCCAAGCAGGCCAAGCGGTGAGCCTCAGATGCCGCGCAAGCCGGGCACTACTTTGAGTTCTCCGCCTGTGCCGAAGCAAGCTTGAACGACCAGGCGTCGTCCATGTATTTCTCCAGGTATTCATAGGGCAGATAGCCAAATCCTTGCTCGCCCCAACCCGTTCCCCAAGAGTTGGCGAACTTCATCCGTCTTGCATCATCGTCGTAGCCCACGATGACGACGGCGTGTCCCCCAATGACTTGCTCGCGATCCTTTGGCAGCGGCACGACGCCGGTCTTCGCCGCCTCCGGCGACATCATTCCTTGGAAAACGGGAATGCCTATCACGACCGGACCATCCTCCCTGAGGGATGCCTTCACCTCCTTGAGCGTATGCAATTGCTTCACGGAATCGATATGGAATCGTTCCGCGTGGTCGAGACCGGCCGGTGGCTGCTCATTGTATTTCCCCGCCTTGTAAGGCCAGACGCTTTCCTCCACCGCTCCATCGCGTCGAAGCGCGTCAAGACCATCCTGCAATCTTGCTCCGGTATCGGCGCTCGGGTCGACCTTGCCGACTTTGCGCGACGCGTAATAGATATAACGAGCGCTCGTTCGAACGTCGCGTTGGGTGGCTTTGAGGATCTGGAAATCGAGGGCCGTGGCAAGCGCCTGCCCAACCACACTGCCTTCGGGTCCGCTGTCGCGAATGTGGACCTGTCCTGAGTAGTCGACCTTGGCCGGAATGGGTCCCGCTGGCGCTTCCGCCGGCGCCAGCGCCGGCGTGAGCGCGGAGATCCGCACATTGATTGCATCGACGACGGCGGTGTTCTTTGCAGATGCGAACACGGCCACGGCCCGCTGATAGTACTTCAGCGCCTGTTCGGACGCATTGGCTTTGTCCGCGATCCAGGCAGCGAGATAGCCCAGTTCCGGCCAGCTTGGAACCTTGTCGGCGAGCGCGGCAATCTTCGGCACGAGCGGAACGAACTCGCTCGAAGCGGCGAGACCGCCAATGACGCGGCGGTTCACTCTGGCTGAATCAATGATGACATCGGCCAGATCGACAAACTCTGGCGGATCGAGCAGCTCGAGCTTGTTCGCCGGTTCCTGGGCGAGATAGCGGCGCAGCATCTCATGAGCCAGGCGATCAATGATCACTGTCAGGCCAGGTTCTTTCCCATCAGCCCCCTTTACGGTGAGGCTGAGAGCCCTTTCCGAGAAGCCCAGCGCTTCGAGCGAACCGACGATCTCGGCCTCGTCGCCCTCGGAGTAGACCGCAAAGCGAAGCGTTCGACGCTTCGCCAGACTTCGCTGGAGCCAGGGGATGACGCCGCCGACATCCACACCGGCGACCGACAGTTTCACGTCAAAGGGCTGCAGCAGGGTCGTTTTGAGCCCGATGCGTTGATCAAAAAACTGGACACCTCTGAGCAACTGTCCCGTCGTTGCCGTGACGGGGCTTGCGTTGGCGGTCAGACCAGCCTGTGCTTCCTGAAGCTCACTTCCCAACGCTTGCAGTCGCGCTTGCAGCATTTGCGCCAGCGCGGTCCCAAGCTTGTCGTCGGCCTCGCTTTCCTTTCTGATGAGCACGAACTGATCGATCACGATCTGCGTTGTGCCGAATATCTGCTGATACACGATTGACAGGTACCAGATTGCTGCAAGGCCAATGGCCAGCCCAACCACCAGCAGCACCCCGCCCCTGAAAAAACCTTCCAACATTTTCGTATCTACTCGGAAAATGCGCCAATAAGCTTGCGGATATCGGTCACCCGCCAAAAAAGCGACCATCGCCAAGAATATCAGAAATCTGCTCGACTGCATTTGAAAAGGCGGCCTGCGTCGGCAGCATGATTTGGCGCCGAGCCCGGCCTCCGATGCTGCAGGCCAAGCCTCGCTTGCAGCTGCAAGCTGCAGACCGAGCCCGCCCCCGGCCAGGCAGGCCAAGCGGTGACGCTGCCGGTTCTCCCCTCGACCCGCCCCGCCACTCGCAAGAGCTCGCGCGGGGAGGGATGGCAGCGCCGATGCCGCTCCAGTTCACGTCATCTCGGGACGCGCTACGATACCGGCAGATCCGCGCCCGCGAATAGCGCCGCGCGGGCAAGCTGCCAGCTTGCTTTGTCCGGCGCGCAGAGCAGGCCGCCGGTCTGCAGCGTCGGCTTGTAGTCGCTGCCGTCGAAGCGGGCGCTGAAACCTCCGGCCTCCCGGTGCAAGAGCCAGCCTGCGGCATGATCCCAGGGCATCAGCTTGTTGTAGAGCAGCAGATGGCAGTTGCCGGCCGCGGCGAGGCGATATTCATGCGCCGCGCAACGCAGCGACCCGGTGAGCCCGACACGCGCCAGATTGCCGTTGACCGTCGTGCGCAACGGCTCGGCCAAAAAGCTGGTCGAAATGAGCGCGTCCATGCTGGCGAGTGGAACCGGATCGGCGACCTTGAGCGCGGCGCGCGCGCGGTGCTTGCCCTCGCGCCAGGCGCCCTCGCCCCTGAGCGCAAACGCGGTGTCCTCGCAGACGGGATCGTGGATGGCGCCGAACACCACCTCGCCGCGTACGGTCGCGGCGATCATGCTGCCGAACAGCGGCAGGCTCGATACGAAGTTTCGCGTGCCGTCGATCGGATCGATGATGAAGGCGAGCTCCGCGTCGGCGATGGCAGCGACAATGTCCGGGTTCTTGGCCGCGGCTTCCTCGCCGATGATGACACTGCCCGGGAACGCGGCCGCAAGCTCCTTCGAGATGGCCTTTTCGGCCGCCTCGTCCGCTTCCGTCACCAGATCGAAGCTCGACGATTTCTGCCGCACCTGGTCGGCGTTGAGGGTCCGGAACCGTGGCATGATCTCGGCCTGGGCTGCCCGCGCTAGAATTTCACCGACGCGCAGTGCGTCCTTGTTCGAAAACAGCATCGCATCTCTTTCATCGCATTTCGCCGCGCACCTTATACACGATTGGCGCGTTGTCACGCGTGCCGTCTTCATTGCGCAAGGCCGCATGATCGGCGCAGAGGCAATTCTCATAGTCGACGGCGTCGTGGCTGTTGAAGATCGTCACCTCACCGTCATGACGCTGTTTGAGCGCGCGCAGCCGCTCCTGATTGGCGAGCCGCGTCGCGCGATCCATGTCGACGCGACGCTGAAAGAAGCCGAGCACCAGCGGCGTGCGCGGCCGCGCCTCGATCTGGCCGTGGAAGAAATAGGCGTCACCGGCATGCAGCAGCCACTTGTCCTTGTCGCGGACGGCAATGCCGCAATGACCCGATGTGTGACCCGGCAACGGAATCATCAGGATATCCGGGTTGCGATCACCGAGCGCCCGCACGCCCTTGAAGCCGAACCAGGCCTCGCCATCATCGCCATGGAGGGCCCATTCGGGACCGTGCGCCCATTGCGCCGTGATGTAGCGACCCTGCGGCGCAGCGATCCGGCCGGAAACCGCCATGTCGTGCTCCCGGCGATGGATATGGATTCTTGCCTTTGGGAAGTCGCCAATGCCGCCGGCATGGTCGCGATCGAGATGCGTCAGGAGGATGTGGCGCACATCATCGACTGAATAGCCGAGCGCGCTGACCTGCCGCACCGCCGTCTCCGCGGGATCGAGGCGCGGCGTCGTCTGCCGCAGCCAGCGGCGGCCGAGCCGCGGCGGATCGGCGATGTCGCCGAGCCCGATGCCGGTGTCGACCAGCGCCAGACCGTCATGGGTCTCGACCAGCAGACAGTGGCAGACCATCCGCGCCCGCCGAAAGATGCTGCCGGTGCCGTTCACGAGACGCTGGCCGATCGGGCACATGGTGCCGGTGTTGAGATGATGGATGCGCATGGAGAGCCTTTCGCTGAAGCCAGGCTCTTCTTGCCATCGCATCAATCATAGGTAAAATATTGAATATCTATATAATCAATAGGATCGTCCTATGGATATCCGCGAGCTTCGCTATTTCGCGGCCGTGTTCACGGAGCGCAATCTGACCGCGGCGGCCAAACGGCTCTTCATCTCGCAGCCGTCGATTTCGACAGCGATTACCAACCTCGAAGCCGAGCTCGGCACCGCGCTGTTCATCCGCCACAAGAAGGGCGTCGCGCCGACCGCCGCGGCCGTGCAATTTCACGGCATCGCCCGCCGCATCATCGACGAGGCGGATGCGGCGAAAAACCTGTTCCGGACGCGGCCCTCGCGCCATGAGCTGAGACTGGGGCTGATGCGTACGCTCGATATCACAAGGACGATCGCGCTCCTGAAGCCGCTGACGGACAATCCCGACGTGACGCTGCGCCTGGTGGGCGTGGTCGAGGCCGCGGACGGCCGCATCATCTCCAGGAGCATGGCCCACGCCGACGAGCATTTCGTGCAGCTCTGGAGCGAGCGCTATGTCGTGGCGCTGCCGCCATCGCATCCGCTGACCCTGAAAGACCGGCTGCGGCCCGCGGATCTTGCCGGCGTCGCCATGGTCGACCGCTGCCATTGCGAGCAGAGCGCGCTGTTCGATCGCGCGCCAAAGGGCGAAACCGTGGCGATTGCGGAGTCGGAGGACTGGGCGATGGCGCTGGTTGCCGCCGGAGTCGGCATCGCGATCGTTCCCGAGGGCGTGGCGCGGGCCAATGGCGATGTCGCCATCCGCGAGATCGACGCCAAGGTGAAGCGCGAGGTGGGGCTCGCGTATAGCGCGAAGAGCTCGCCATGCGAGCCGCTGCACAATTTCATCGCGATGGTCGGAAAGCAGCGGCGGAAGTCGTTCAGGCAAGGCAAGCGCTAGGTGGTGTGGACACTTATCGCATCCATAGAATGATGGCTGCGAGAGTGACGACGGCCCGGTAATTTCGGGCGGTCTTTTCGAAGCGGGTTGCGACGCGGCGGAATTGCTTGAGGTTTGAGAAGCAGCATTCCACGAGATGGCGCTGTGCATAGAGATACTTGTCGAGCGGATACTTGAGCGCCCGTGACGGGTTGTTGGGGATGACGGCGAGCGCCCCCTTGGCGGCGATGGCTCGGCGCAAGTGATCGGCGTCATAGGCCGTATCGGCCATGACGACCTCGGCGGGTAATCCCTCGATCAATGCGGCGGCTTGCGGTGCATCGCCCTTTTGACCTGCGGTAAGTGTGAACCGCACAGGACATCCCAAGCCGCGAACGGCCATATGTATCTTGGTGCTCAGGCCGCCGCGCGAGCGGCCGATCGCCTGATCTTCAGACCCCCTTTTTTCGCCCCGGCGGCGTGCTGATGCGCCCAGACGATGGTCGAATCGATGATTAGATATTCGAGGTCCGGATCATCGGACATCGTCTCGAAGATCCGCCGCCAAACACCCTTGATGCTCCATCGACTGAAGCGCCGGAACACGCTGTTCCAGTCCCCAAACGCTTCCGGAAGGTCACGCCAGGGAGAGCCTGCGCGCACGATCCACAGCACCCCTTCCACGAACATCCGATTGTCGCGCCCGGTGGAGCCTTTCTGGTCAGGTCGACCTATAATCAGCGGCGCCATCCGTTCCCACGCCGCGTCGCTCAAAACCAACCGCTCCATCACACCCAAGACTGCCTCCCAAAAGAAGCCTTGAATCTGATTTGCTCCTAAAAGGGAATCCTTAGAGTCCATACCACCTGGCGCAGCGTAATCCGCCATTCACGATCACTGTGCTGGCGAGCGGTGGGTTACGCCTCCGCCCTACGTTTTTGTGTTTCGATTTTGCGCCTTGCGCGTCACGGCGTCAGCAGCACTTTGCCCTGTCCTGCGATCGCCGTTTCGATCGCCTTTGTCACCTGTTCGAACGGAAACGTTGCGGCGATCGGGGTGGCGATGGAGCCGGAGGCCACCATCGGCACCAGTCGGTCGTACATCTCGGCGACCATCTTCGGCGTGGCTTTCTGCAACCAGGTCACCAGCCAGAATCCGCGAATCGTGATGTCCTTGAAAATCAGCGGTTGCGGCGGCGCCACCATGGCCTTGCGGCTCATAGCGCCGTAGGAGACCAGCGTGCCGCGCTGCGCGAGGCTGCCCAGCAGACCCGTGGTTCCGGTGTCGCCGACCACATCGAGGGCCAGCGTGATCGGTGCGTTACCGGTTGCCTCCGCCACGCGCTTCGGCAGATCCGCTCCGTCGAGCAGCACGATATTGCCGCCGAGCGCCTTGATCTCGTCGACCAGTTCGGCGCGGCGGACCACATTGACGGTTTTCAATCCCAGCGATTTTGCGATCGGGATCACCGCGCGGCCGACGCCGGAGTTGGCACCGTTCTGAATTACCCACTGGCCCGGCTGAGGCGCCACGAAATCGGTCAACAGCAGGTAGGCGGTCGCCGGATTGACGCCAAGCATCGCGAATTGCTTGATGTCGCCGGCGGGCAACGGGCGCAACCAGGTGGCGTCGACCTTGATGCGTTCGGCCCAGGTCGGCGATCCGAACGGAACGATGGAGTGGTCGCCCTCCTTGAGGTGCTTGACGTTCGAGCCGACCGCCACCACGCGGCCGGCGCCCTCCGCTCCGACGATCGACGGCAGCGGCGGACGGTAGCCGTAGTTTCCTGTAAACATGAATAGATCGCTGGGATTGATCGGTGATGCTTCCAGCGCGATCACGACTTCGTTCGGGCCGGGCGCGCCGACATCCGGCACATCGGCGACTTGCAACACTTCGGTTGGTTTTCCGAACGCGACAATCTGAACGGCTTTCATGGGAATTCTCCGGATTACTGCGGTTGGCGCAGCCGTCATCGTTCTCCATTCGGACATCTCCGAACGAAGCCGACCCGTTTCAAAGGTCAGATGACCACGCGTTGCCCGGCTTTTGCCAGATTATATACTATACGGTATGTAACAGAATGCCGCTGTCAAGAGGGGGGATCGAGCAACCGCAGCAATTGTGCGGCCACCGCCTTGGTCTCGGCGGCGGAGGGCGCGTCCTTCGCGAGCACCATCAGTCCCGCATACGCCGCGATCATAGTGCGGGCCGTTGCAGCCGCGTTGAAATCGTCGGGGAATTCGCTCGCACCTTGTGTCAATCGCGCGGCGACCATCGCTTCGAGATCGCGATAGAAGCGGATGGCGCTTCCGGTAATCTCGGCGTCGTCGAGCGCGCTATCGGTCAGCGTGTTGATGGAGAAACAGCCCCGGGCGCCGCGGCTGCCCGTGCACAGGGGGATATAGTCGGCGAGCCACGCCGCGATCGCCTCGCGCGCGGTTACGCCCTTCGCCAGCTGCGTTTTGGTGCGCTTGAGCAGAAAGCCGTGATAGCGATCCAGCGCCTTGCGAAACAATGCGTTCTTGTCACCGAACGCCGCATAGAGGCTGGGTTTGGTCAGGCCGCTCACTGCTGTGATGTCATCGAACGACGTGCCGTGAAAGCCCTTGCTCCAGAACACTTGGAGCGCGGCATCAAGCACGGTGTCGGGATCGAAGGTGCGGGGACGGGCCATGGATCTTACATAGCGTGGTTTTGGAAGTGGGGGAGAGGATAAAAAATCGAGCTGAAAAAGTCTGATGCATTTCCCCACTGTCATGCCCGCGCACGCGGGCATCCAGTATATGCAGGCCTTCGTGGTTCGTGCAGGGCCCTTCCACGTCCTCCGGGCGAACTGGATGCCCGCGTGCGCGGGCACGACAACGGAGAGAGATGATGCGCTTCGACACCAGGACTCAGGCCGCCGCGCGAGCGGCCAAGCGCCGCGGCAGCGTGCTGGTGGGCGTCGCTCAAAACCAATCGGTCCGTCACACCCAAGACTGCTTCCCAAACGCAGTCTTGAATCTGATTTGCTCTTAAAAGTGAATCCTTAGAGTCCACACGACCTAGAGCTAGAGGCCGGGTCAGAGGCGGTTCAGCCGTATCCCGCGTGATGACCGCTTCGATCAAAACTCATCATGCAAGGCCGCGGAGCGGACAGACCCGAGTCCGCTCCGCGGCATTCAGGCTCTCAGATACAGAGCCGATGACCTGGTCGTCATCTCAACGGCTGCTCGTCTCCGCGAATTCGTCGGTGCGGATCCTGCGCGTAAAGTCGGCCGTCAAATTGGGGCCGGTCGCGATGCCGAAGATTGGCACGAAGCCGCTTCCCTCGAGCGGCGCGAGGCTCATGTAGTCGCCGAGGAAATGACCTTCGGCGAAGGGCGCATCGAGGATGTTGAATGAGGCGTTCGTCATCCGCACTTCGCCGCCCCACGACTTGGCCTTCGAGCAATCGCTCCCCACATCGCATTCAACGGCAAAGTAGTCGGTGCCCTCGTTCCCGGCTGGCGTGTTGGTGTCGTTCCGGAAGTCGTAATAGGTGACGGCCAGGTGGCGTCCGTCGTTGGCCACCGCGATCGTCGGGATGAACGTCTGTTGCCGGCACGGATTGGCGTTGGTCGGGGTCTGGTTGACCTGGATCGGCGTCGACCACGTCCTGCCGCCGTCGAGCGACTGGCTGAAGGCGATGCCATCGACCGGGATCGTGCCCGCCCCCGGCGTCGTGCAGGTCGCTGTCGTGAAGCGGTCGTCCTGCCAGACGAGATAGAGGGCTCCGGTCCGCTTGTTGACCGCGACGCTGTACAGGATTGCCGCATCGCGCACCGCCTCGCCGGAATCCGGGGTGACAACGCTGTTCCCCGGGATGACCTGCGCGGTCGTAGGTCCGCTCCAGGTCACGCCCTTGTCGGTCGACGTCACGAAGCCGATCGCGATCGTCGGTGCGGCGCCGATAATGGACGTGAAGAATGTGTAGACCGAGCCGTCGGGCGTGACCTGGACGATGTTGTTGATCGTCTGGTTGTTGGGACCCGGGTCGTAGATGACGGCCGGCGTACTCCAGGTGACGCCGTTATTGGTCGTGCGCGACAGCAGCGTCGGACCGAAGCTGGTGACGGTCTGCGCCGGCGCCGGCGCCGCCTCTGCCTGGAGCCGCTTGCTCGCAATCTTCTTGCGCGCGATCACGACCCCCTCGCTGCCGAGCTGGGGCAGCGCTGCGGCAGCGGCAGAAGCAGCGACGACCAGCGACAGGCGGTCCCAGGTCGCGTAGACGTTGCCGGTTCTCGTCCAATCGGCTGTCACCGAGTTCTTGTCGTTGAGGGCGAGCGTCGTCGTCTCGTCGATGAGAGCGGTCGGCGACTGCCAGGAGTGGCCGTGATCGGTCGACCGGCTCATCAGCATGCCGGTGCGGCTGCTCGCGAACGGCGTCCCGGGAGCAGGATTGGTCGTCAGGTGGAAGAAGAATGCGGTGCCGTCGTTGGCATAGGTGACCCAGGGGTCGGACGAGCGGACGAACGACCCGCCGGTGCATTGCGTCACGCCGGGTGGGATCGTGTTGCGCCAATCGTCGAGGTCGTCGACCCGGGAGAGCACGCCGATCGTGCCACGCGCGCCGCCGTCATTCCAGCGATCCTGCTGATGGCCGACCAGGACTTTCCCGAAATCCGTCGGGTCGACGGCGATCGAAGGTTCGATTGCGGTGTTCGGGAACAGCGTGCTTTTGAAACTCGCCTCCTGGCCCGCGAGGTTGTCGCTCGTGCAATTGGCAAAGGGGTCGCCGTTGGTCACCTGCACCAGCCGACCGATGTGCAATTGATCGGCGGAAGCGCTCGCCGCCCACGCAAGCGGCAGGGCGGCCAGGCCCGCGAGGGCTGCTCGGACGCCTCGATTGCATCGACTATTCTTGTTGCCGGAACGATCATTCGTCATTACATTCTCCGGTTTCGCTGACTGTTTTTGGCTTCGTTACAAAACAGACGCACGACCACCAAGATGTCGGCAAGCGATCTGGCTTCCAAATGATGGCCGGGCGGACGGTGAGGTGAGAATCAGGCCGTGATCGGCGCGAGCCAAAGCGTAGCTCGGTCGATAGCCGTCTTTGATTGGGGGCCTCCTTGCAGGTTTTGCGAGGCGACGATGATGACCCGGATCTACTTCGGTTTGGTGACACCAACTCGTTTTAATTGTGTCATCAGACACAGACAACCTAACAAGTTCCATGACGTCGAACGTGTCTGGCGCCGACTTCCGAAGTTCGGGCGCTCTCGCGGCAACATCTTTCGCGGGGAGTCTTGGGCTACTCACAAATCTCTGATTCCAGGCTTTCGATCCGAACTCCCTGAGAATATTTCGCCGAGCGTGAGTAAGGGATTTCAGATCGACGGTACCGATCGTTGACATATGCAAAAGGACAGCCTGGTGGACCCAGATCGCGACGTCGCAGCTTTGTGAATGGGCACTCGCCGAACGGCCGGCGAGGAAGGCGACTGCTGCAGGAAGCCAAATGCCGTCGTCCTGCCACGAGCGGGGCGAGGAGCGCCTCGATGCCGCAACAGTCCGCTCTGAGCTCAGGAAGCGCTGGGAAGGGCCTTCGCGTCAACCATTACGACGGAGGTCGAGCGTGAAGGGATAATCCGGATTGACGCGCGCGGGGGACGGCGTCATCGGCCCCGGCGTATGCCCATAGGCATCGAAGCGCGCGATCCGGCGCCCCTCCGCCTCGTAGGCATTGACCGGAAACACCTCGAAGCTGCGGCCGCCGGGATGGGCGACATGGTAGCGGCATCCCGCGATCGATCGCCCCGACCAGCGGTCGACGACGTCGAAGGTGAGTGGCACATGCGTCGGAACGGTCGGATGCAGCGCCGAGGATGGCCACCACGCGCGATAGCGCACGCCGGCCACCGCCTCGCCGTGCCGGCCGGTTTTAGCGAGCGGCACGGTGCGGCCGTTGCAGGTGATGACGAAGCGATCGCCGGTGATACCGCGAAGCCGGACCTGCACGCGCTCCAGCGAGGAATCGACATAGCGCGCGGTGCCGCCGACGATCCCCTCCTCGCCCAGCACATGCCACGGCTCCAGCGCCTGCCGGATCTCGAGCTCGACATCGCCGGCATTGACGACGCCACAGCGCGGAAAGCGGAACTCGTAATGCGGCTCGAACCAGGACAATTCGATCGGCAATCCGGCGTCCTTCAAATCGGCCACGACGTCGGAAAAATCCGACCAGATGAAATGCGGCAGCATGAAGCGGTCGTGCAGGCTGGTGCCCCAGCGCACCAGCCCCTGCCGATACGGCTTTTCCCAGAATCTTGCGATCAGCGCGCGGATCAGGAGCTGCTGCGCGAGGCTCATGCGCGCATGCGGCGGCATCTCGAACGAGCGAAACTCGACGAGGCCAAGCCGGCCGGTCGGTCCGTCCGGCGAGAACAGCTTGTCGATGCAGATCTCGGCGCGATGGGTGTTCCCGGTGACGTCGATCAGCAAATGGCGGAAGATGCGGTCGACCAGCCAGGGCGGTGGGGTGCCCGCGCCGGGATCGGGGATCGCGGCGAGCGCGATCTCCAGCTCGTAGAGCGCCTCATGGCGGCCTTCGTCGACGCGCGGCGCCTGGCTGGTCGGGCCGATGAACAGGCCGGAGAACAGGAACGACAGCGACGGGTGGTTTTGCCAATAGGCGACGATCGAGCCCAACAGATCGGGACGGCGCAGGAACGGGCTGTCGGCCGGCGTCGGACCGCCGAGCACGATGTGGTTGCCTCCGCCGGTGCCGGTGTGGCGCCCGTCGAGCAAGAACTTTTCGGTCGAGAGGCGGCTCAAATGCGCCTCCTCGTACAACGCCGTGGTGATTTCGACCGCCTGGCCCCAGCTGTGCGCCGGCTGGATGTTGACCTCGATGACGCCAGGGTCAGGCGTGACCTTCACGGAGTTGATCCTGGGATCGGACGGCGGCGTGTAGCCCTCGATCAGGATCGGCTGCCCGGCCGTGCGCGCGGCCTCCTCGATCGCGCCGACGAGCGCGGCATAATCCTCCGCATCGGACAAGGGCGGCATGAACACGCAGAGTTTTCCATCGCGCGGCTCGACCGTGAGCGCGGTGCGGACCGAGCCTGCGACGATCTCGTTGAGGCCCGGCGGCATCCCTGCCGGGGCCTCCAGCGCGACGGTGCGGCGGCGCTGCATCAACACCCGCCGCTCCGGCAATGGCGGCGCGTCGGCAAACGGGTCGCGCGGCAGCACATGCGGGTACGCGACCGCCGGAATCGGGGGCAGCGAACCGAGCGGCAGGCGGAAGCCCGCGGGCGAGTCGCCGGGCACGAGATAGAGCTTATTGCGCCTGAGGCCCCAGCGCTCCGTCACCCAGCGCCGGCCGCGATCCTCGGTATGCCAGACCTGGATCGGCAGGACGTAGCTCACGGGATTTTCCAGACCGTGGTCGAACACGGAGATGATGCGCTTGCGCTCGGCCGGGTCCTGCAGCGTGTTGGTCGCGGGAGTCTCGTCGAGCGGCAGCTTCTGCTCGACCAGGAGAAAATGCGCGGTGTCCTCATAGGCCGCCATCGCGCTCGCTTCAGGCAGACCGAGCCCGTTGCACAGCGCGGTGACAAAGCCTTCCGCATCCGCGATGGTCGCGGCCGGGCTCGCGACTTCGCTGGCAAGCCATTTGCGGTCTTCCCAGAGCGGCTGGCCGTCCGAGCGCCAATAGAGCGCAAACGCCCAGCGCGGCAGCTGCTCGCCGGGGTACCATTTGCCCTGGCCGTAATGCAGTAGGCTGCCGCTGCCGAAACGCGCGGCAAGCCGGCGCACCAGCTCGTCGGCGTAGCGCCGCTTGTTGGGACCGACGGCCGCGGTGTTCCACTCCGCGCCTTCCATGTCGTCGGCGGCGACGAAGGTCGGCTCGCCGCCCATGGTGAGCCGCACGTCACCCTCGCGCAGGCGCTGGTCGATCGCGTGGCCGCTGTCGATGATACTGGCCCAGGTATCGTCGTCATAGGGTTTGGTGACGCGCGGCGTCTCGCGTATCCGCGAGACCTTCATGGCGAAGTCGAAGGTAACCTCGGCCTTCTGGTGCGCCCCGGTGATCGGCGCGGCGCTGATCGGATGTGGCGTGGCGGCGAGCGGGATGTGCCCCTCGCCCGCCAGCAGGCCCGACGTCGGATCGAGCCCGATCCAGCCGGCACCGGGGACATAGACCTCGGCCCAGGCATGCAGGTCGGTGAAATCGACCTCGGTGCCAACGGGGCCATCGAGGGACTTCACGTCGGGCGTGAGCTGGATCAGATAGCCGGACACGAAACGCGCGGCGAGCCCGAGATGCCGCAGGATCTGCACCAGCAGCCAGCCGGAGTCGCGGCATGACCCGCAGGCGCGCTGCAGCGTCTCCTCGGGCGTCTGGACGCCCGGCTCCATCCGCACGAGATAGCCGATGTCGCCCTGCAGCTTGCGATTGATGTCAATGAGAAAATCGACCGTGCCTTTTTGGCTGCGATCGATGGCAGCGAGATAGCGCGCAAGCAGCGGTCCCGGCGCATCCGGCTGGAGATATGGTTGAAGGTCCGCCCCTTCGTCGGCATAGGCGAACGGCCATTTCCTGGCGCCCTCCTCGACGAAGAAGTCGAACGGGTTGACCACCGCCATGTCGGCGATCAGGTCGACCGTGACGGTGAAGTGGTCAGCCGGCTCCGGGAACACGACGCGGGCCAGAAAGTTACCGAACGGGTCTTGCTGCCAGTTGATGAAGTGGGTTTTCGGGTCGACCCGCAGCGAATAGCTCAGGATCGGGGTCCGGCAATGCGGCGCAGGCCGGAGCCTGATGACCTGAGGCCCCATCCCGATGGTTCGATCGTAGAGGTAACGTGTCTCGTGTGTCAGAGCGACGTGGAGCGCCATGGGAACGTAAAGAATCCTCCCCGCGAAAGCGTGCTCAACAGATGCAGGCAACCCGCGAGTACGTATCCGGCCCGCAAGCGATATCAATTCAATGGCGGCGCGACAAGCGAACTATCATCGGCATTGCCGGGCGCGCGCGGACCTCGCAGCTAAATGCCCAAGCATTGAGCAGACCGCTCGTTTTGTCATAGGCTTTTGTATACGTGCCTGGCGGATTGGCGCGCAGATTGATCATGGGACTGGTTGGGAATGAGGAATTTCACCTGCACGAGCTGCGGCAACGAAGTGTTTTTCGAGAACCTCACTTGCCTCCAATGCGATCATGCCGTCGGCTTCGATCCCGCGAGGAGCAAGATGGTCGCACTCGAAGCAGCCGAGGATTCGAGCTGGCGCGCGATCGGCGCTGGCGAGCCGAGCGGGCTCGTGTGCTATTGCGACAACTATCAATACGATGTCTGCAACTGGCTGCGGCCGGCCGGCGCGCCGAGCGGCCTGTGCCTGGCGTGCGGACTGAACCGGACCATCCCCAACCTCGCCGAACCGGGCAGTCTTACCGCGTGGCGCAACCTCGAACTGGCGAAGAAGCGGCTGATCTATTCGCTTTCGCGCTTCCGCCTGCCGATGGATGGCTCGAAATGGAACAAGGGCCGCCTCGCCTTCGATTTCGTCCGCAATGCGACCACCGGCCATCTCAACGGAGTCATCACCGTCGATATCACCGAAGCCGACACGGTCGAGCGCGTCCGCCAGCGGGAATATTTTGGCGAGAGCTACCGCTCGCTGCTCGGCCACCTGCGCCACGAAAGCGGGCACTTCTACTGGACGATCCTGGTCGAAGCTTCAGGCCATCTCGACGGGTTTCGCGCCGTGTTCGGCGACGAGCGGCAGGATTATGGCGCGGCGCTGGCAAACTATCACATCAACGGACCGGCCGTGGATTGGCAAAACCAGTTCATCACGGCCTATGCGAGTTCGCACCCCTGGGAAGACTGGGCGGAGACCTGGGCGCTTTACCTGCACATCGTCGACGGGGTCGACACCGCGAATGCCGAGGCCCACAGGTTGCGCGCCGCCGGCATGGTGCCGCCCGCCCCCGGCGGGGCGAAATCGGGATTTGACGCCTATCGCGCGACCCGCGTCGATACGCTCATCGATCGCTGGCTGCCGTTGATGGTCGCCATGAACAGCCTGTGCCGCAGCATGGGACATGAGGACTTCTACTCTTTCGTGATTCCGCCCCCGGTTGATGCCAAGCTCGCCTTCGTGCACCGCATGGTCCGCAAATTCGCCGCACAACCGGCGGGATAAAGCGCAGGATCGCCGTCGACCACGACGCGATCCCGGGATTGCGGCGCCGCTCGCCGTCGCGGCCCTCTTTGTCTCTTTGTTTCCGATCGCGCCTGCCAGGCTCCCGCAGTGCGGCGGAAAGTCCGGAAGTCCGGCTTGACCTTCTCCTGAACCTCCGTAAGCCTCTGTATTCAGTCGTGGCGTTCGCAACCGCAGGACGGTAGGCTCGAAGGCAGCAAAAGCGGATAAGCCACAGGCGGACAAATAAGAAGGAGGACCCCATGCGCGAGTTAACGCCGGACACAATCACCGACGCCGTGCTCGACCAGATGGCAACGACGCCCGACCCGCGGCTCAAGGAAATCATGGCCGCCGCGGTCAAGCACCTCCATGCCTTCGCCCGCGAGGTCAATCTGACGCCCGCCGAATGGATCAAGGGCATCGAATTCATGACCGCGGTCGGCCAAATGTGCACGGCGGAGCGGCAGGAGTTCATCCTGCTGTCGGATACGCTCGGCCTGTCCGCGCTGGTCAACGGACTGCACGACAAAACGGCGATCGAGGAGGGCACCCATACGAGCCTGCTCGGCCCGTTCTATCGCGAAGTCGCGCCCCATCTGCCGGCCGGCAGCCAGATTTCCAAGCAGGTCAAGCCCGGCACCGAATGCGTGCTGTACGGCCACGTCACCGACATCAACGACAAGCCGATCGCGAACGCCACGGTCTCGGTCTGGCAGACCGGCGCCGACGGTCTCTACGACGTGCAGGAAGGCCCCGGCGCCGTCGACTATCGTGGCGTCTTCGCCACGGATGCCAATGGCGCCTATTATCTGCGCACCGTGAAACCGCTCGGCTACTCGATCCCGATGGACGGGCCGGTCGGCGGCATGGTGCACGCGCAGGCCCGTCACGGCATGCGGCCGGCCCATATCCATTACCTGGTCGGCGCGCCCGGTTATCGCGAGCTCGTCACCGCGCTCTATCTGCGCGACGACCCGCATCTCGCCGACGACGTCGTATTCGGATCGTCCGGCGATCTTGCCGTCGACATTGATGCCGATGATCCGGAGTGCCCGATCAAGGACCTGCCCTCGATCCGCTTCGATCTCAAGCTGGCGCGCGAGAGCGCGGCCGACACGACAAGCGGCCGCGTCGGCTCCGACCCCGCGGCAATCTTGAAACCGAAGGCCAGAGAGGAACTGACTGCCGAGGCACCGGTGGCGAGCTGATGGCGCTGCGCGGCCGAATTGGGGATTTTTGGGTGGCAACGAGAGTACACGCGACGGGCGTGCGGAAGAGTGCGTAGGGGAGAAAAAATGGATCGCAGAACGCTGCTGGGCGGGGCAATGGCCATCGCCGCGTTGGGAACAACCTCGGTCGCACGCGCGGACGAGCCGCCGATCAAGATCGGCATGTCGATGCCGCAGACCGGAGGGCTGGCCGCCGGCGGCAAGGCCTCGCTGCTCGGCATCGAGATCTGGCGTGACGATGTCAACGCGCGGGGCGGCCTGCTTGGCCGCAAGGTCGAGCTCGTCGTCTATGACGACAAGTCGAGCGCCTCGGAGACACCCGCGATCTACGCAAAACTGCTCGACGTCGACAAGGTCGACCTGTTGTTCGCGCCCTACGCGACCGTGCCCACCGCGCCGATCATGCCGCTGGTCAAGCAGCGCGGAATGCTGTTGATGGGCAACTTCTCGTTCCAGGTCAACAGCAAGGTCCACCACGACATGTGGTTCAACAATGCGCCCTGGGGACCGGCCGACGCCTGGGCGACGGGCTTCCTCGGCCTCGGCCAGAAGGCCGGCGGCAAGACGGTCGCGCTGCTCTCCGCGGACCAGGAATTTGCCCAGAACCTGATCACGACGGCGCGCGACGTCGCCAAGAAGATGAACCTGCCGGTCGTGTTCGACCAGACCTATCCGCCGTCGACGGCCGAATTCTCCTCGATCATCCGCGCCCTCAATGCGGCAAAACCCGACATCGTCTATGTCGCGTCGTATCCGCCGGATTCGGCGGCGATCCTGCGCGCCATCAACGAGATCGGTGTCGGCGACAACGTCAAGATCTTTGGCGGCGCCATGGTCGGTCTGCAGTTCGCTGGCATCATGGAGAATCTGGGCTCGCTGTTGAACGGCGTCGTCAACTTCAACACCTGGCTGCCTGAGCCCAGCATGTATTTCGACGGCACCAAGGCGTTCTTCGAGACCTATTCCAAGCGCGCCGTCGAGGCCAAGGTCGATCCGCTCGGCTATTATCTCGCGCCTTACGGCTTCACAATGGGTCAGCTGATCGAACAGGCCGTCACCGCGACCAAATCGCTCGACCAGAAGACGCTGGCCAAATACCTGCGCGAGCACGTGCACAAGACCATCGTCGGGCCGATCGAGTATGCGGCGGACGGCGAATGGAAGGAAACCGCGACGCTGGAGGCGCAATTCCACGGCGTCAAGGACAAGAACCTGGATCAGTTCCGCTCCTCCGGCAGGCAGGTGATCCTGTTTCCGGAGCGGCTGAAGACCGGTGACCTCGTCACCCCCTTCGAGGCCGCCCGCAATTAGGCATGATGAGATGAGGTTCGATAGGCGCCGCGCTGGAGGTGCGCTCCCTCTCCCCGCTTGCGGGGTCGCGCGAGCAAGGGCTCGCGCTGTGAGGGCTGGGGTGAGGGGGAGTCTCAAGGGACTGAGCTTGCGGAGAGTCCCCCTCACCCGCATCGCATCTGACGATGCGATGCGACCTCTCCCCGCAAGCGGGGAGAGGTGAACGGCTTTCGCGGCCGGCGTGGATCGAATGACGTTCATCATGCTTGAGCGGCTTGAGGGGCAAGGAGGACGAATTTCGTGTTTTCGTGGGATTTGCTGCGCGATGCAGTGGTGCTCGGCATGCTGCTCGGCTGCTTCTACGCGGCCGTCAGCGTCGGGCTGTCGATCTCGTTCGGGCTGCTCGACGTGCCACACGTCGCGCACCCGGCGTTCCTGGTGCTGGCGTCCTACGGGGTCTATCTCTGCAACGATCTCTATGATCTCGATCCGCTGATCGCGGGCTTCCTGATCATGCCGGTGTTCTTCCTGATCGGGCTGGTGACCTATCGCATCTATTACGAGACGTTCGAGCGGCGCGGCAGCGAGGCCGGCGTTCGCGGCATCGCCTTCTTCTTCGGCGTCGCCTTCATCATCGAGGTGCTGATCATCATGCAGTTCGGCGTCGATCAGCGCTCGGTCACCGCGCATTATATCGGCAAGGCCTGGCGGATCTGGGACATGCGGATTCCAGTCCGCCAGCTCGTTGCCTTCGGCATCGCGCTCGCCTTGACGGGCTCGCTCTCGCTGTATCTGTCGCGGACCTTCATGGGGCGCGCGATCCGCGCCGTGGTGCAGGACGAGGAGGGCCTGCGGCTGATGGGCGCCAACCCGGTCAAGATCAAGCAGTTCGCATTCGGGATCGCGACCGCGGTGCTCGGCATTGCCGGCGCGCTTCTGATCATCGTCGCCCCGGTCGAGCCGACGCTCGACCGCGTCTATATCGGGCGGACCTTCTGCGTCGTGGTGATGGCCGGGCTCGGCAGCATCACCGGCACGCTGATCGCCGCCATCATTCTCGGCGTCGCCGAGACCATCGTGCTCACCATGTTCGGCGCGTCCTGGGCGCCCGCCGTCTCCTTCGCGATGCTGCTGGGCATTCTTGCCGTCCGGCCGCAGGGCCTGCTCGGCAGATGACCGTGAGACGTAACGACATTGCCTTCTGGACCGGCGCCGCGCTCTTCCTGCTCGCGATCCTGCTCGCGACCGTGCTGGTGCGCAACGAATATCCGTTCTTCGCCGGCTACGTCATCCTGCAATTCATCGTGCTGGCGGTAGCCTGGAGCATCCTCGGCGGCGCCGCCGGCTACGTCAATTTCGGCACCAACGCCTTCTTCGGCGCCGGCGTCTACACGGCCGTGTTCCTGACCAAGGCGTTCGGCGCGCCGCTTCTGCTGCAGATCGCGGTCGCAGCGGCGGTCGGCAGCCTGCTCGGTTTCGCCGTTGGCCTTCTCACCTTGCGCATGCAGGGCATCTTCTTCTCGATCGCGACGATTGCGCTTGCCATCATCATCGAGACCTCGGTGACGAACTGGCGCTATGTCGGGGGTGCGGCCGGCATCCAGCTGCAACGGCCACAGGTGATGGCGCCGTTCGACAGCTATGTGAAAATGCTGTTTGTGGTGCAGGCGCTGCTGGTGGTCGTATCCGTTGCAATCACGCGCTACATCCAGCATTCCTGGATCGGCCGCGGCCTGCAGGCGCTGAAGGACGACGAGCTCGCCGCCGAGTGCACCGGCGTGCCGACCCTGCGGCTGAAGATGCTGGCCTGCGTGCTGTCGGGCGCGCTGCTCGCCGCCGCCGGCGCGCCGGCCGCGATGTACCTGCAATATGCCGATCCCTCCTCCGCCTTCAATCTCAACTACTCGGTCTCGGTGCTGGCGATGGCGCTGATCGGCGGCACCTCGCATTGGCTAGGCCCGGTGCTCGGCGCCATCCTGCTTGGCTCGACGCAACAGATCCTGGCGGTGACGATCTCCTCGGAAGTGAACGTGCTGGTGCTCGGCATCATGCTGGTGCTGTTCGTGGTCGGCGCGCCAAAGGGCCTGATCGGGTTGTTCCGCTCATTCTCCTTTCGTGCTGGAGCGGGCAAATGACGCAAGCCGCGCCTGCCGCCCCTCTGCTGCGCATCGACGCCATGACCAGGAGCTTTGGCGGCTTCGTGGCGCTCGACAATGTCTCGATCGAGATCCGCAAGGGCGAGCGTTTCGGCCTGATCGGGCCGAACGGCTCGGGCAAGACGACGCTGATCAACTGCATTTCCGGTGCGCTCTTGCCGCAGAAGGGCACCGTGCGGTTTTGCGGCGAGGACATCACGCAGTTGCCAGCGAGCATGCGCGCGCATCGCGGCATCGCCCGCAGCTTCCAGATCCCGCGCCCGTTCCGGAGCATGACGGTGGTCGAGAACCTGATGGTGGCGCTCGATTTCGCCGCCCGTCATGTCGGCTCGCCCGCGCAACGGCTGGATGCCGCGATGTCGATCCTGAGCCGGATGGGGCTTGCGTCCAAGGCGTACGTCTCGGCCGCGGCGCTGAGCCAGGTCGAGCTGCGCAAGATGGAGCTCGCCCGCGCCGTCGCCGCGAGCCCCAAACTCCTGATCTCCGACGAGGCGATGGCGGGCCTCTCCAGCGCCGAGGTCGACGAGGTGCTGGATCTGCTGCTCAGCCTGGCCTCCGAAGACATCGCCATCATCATGATCGAGCATATCATGCAGGCGGTGATGCGGTTCTCCGAACGGGTGATATGCCTCGATGCGGGGCGGATCATCGCAATCGGCGCGCCGGCCGAGGTGATGGCCAATGCCCGCGTGCAGGAGGCCTATCTTGGCACTTAGCCTCACCATCGAGGGCCTGGATGCGGGCTATGGCGCGGTCAAGGCGCTGCGCGGCGTGACGCTGGATGTGAAAGCCGGCGAGACCGTGGCCCTGCTCGGCACCAACGGCAACGGCAAGAGCACGCTGATGAAGTGCATCATGGGCCTGGTGCGTCCGCGGAGCGGCCGCATGTCCCTGGTCGTCGATGGACGGTCGCACGACCTGACCCGGCTGTCGACCGAAGAGATCGTCGATCTCGGCGTCGCGCTGGTGCCGGAGGGACGGCGGCTGTTTCCCAAGCTGACGGTGAAAGAGAACCTGATGCTCGGCGCGTTCCGCATGGCGGCGCGCAGCGCCATCGGCCGCAACCTCGCGCACGCCTTCGAGACGTTTCCGGTGTTGAAGGAGCGCGAGAACCAGCTTGCCGGCACCATGTCCGGCGGCCAGCAGCAGATGCTGGCGATCGCGCGCGCGCTGATGTCGTCGCCGCGCCTGCTCCTGGTCGACGAGCCGTCGGTCGGCCTCTCGCCGCTTCTGGTGTCGCAGACGATCTCCAAGATCGGCGAATTGAAAAGGAGCTTTGGGCTGACGGTGCTGATGGCCGAACAGAATTTCAACCAGGCGATCCGCATCGCCGACCGCGGTTATATCATCGTCCACGGCGAGATCGCGGTGGTCGCAAGCTCGGTCGACGAGCTCAAATCCAACGACATCGTCAAGCGGCTCTATCTCGGTGGCGGGTAGCGGCTCTGATAAGAGAGCGACAGCGCGTCAACGATTGACGTCATTGCGAGCGGAGCGAAGCAATTCAGAGGCCAGGAAGAACTGGATTACCTCGTCGCTTCGCTCCTCGCAATGACGGTTGCGACATGCAACTTATTGCTACCCCTTCGTGACGACGGGCTTTTCGATCACAGGCCGGATCGCGACCGGCGGGTTCGCGGTCTGCGCCGCCAGTTCGCTGATCAGCCGGTCGGCGTCGGCGGCCATGTTGTCGGGCGCCTGCAGCACCAGCCGCTCCAGCGCCCAGCGATAGGAGGAGACCCGCTGCTCGAGGCATTGCTGCACCCACTGCACGATCAGCGCGTTTTCCTGCATGCGCGCGCTCGCGTCGGTGCGCTCGCGCGGCGACAGTTCTGAAATATGGGGAAGCGTCGCACTGCGCTTGCGGTCGAGGTCGATGACGCGGACCGCGGCGGCGAAGTACTGCTCGAACCGCGTGATGTCGTCGCGCACGTCGTCGATCAGCTGCGAATAGCGCGAGGAATGCGAGCGGTGCGGCTCGTCGATCAAGGTTCGCCCATAGGCGGTGCGGTCGAAGGCCACGCTCTGGCGCCAGGGCGCGGCGATCCGCTGATAGTCGCCGAACACGCTCTTCCAGGCGGGCCGCGACAGCGGTGGCTCGATCAGGGGATAGGCGAGATCGCGCAACGCGCGCTCATTGTCGGTGAGCTGGAATTGCGACGCCGGCACGCCGATGCTCGAGGTCGCCTCGCCACCGATCCAGCGGTGCATGTCGTCGTTGCGGAAATCCGCGCGGGTGCGGCCGAAATCGCCGCCGCTGCAGCTACCGAGCAGCAGGCTCTCCAGCGCGAGCGCAAAAACTGATGAGACCGATGCTGGACACCGGATCGGATGACACGTCTCCGGCATTTCAGCTTGCCGTCGATCTAGCGCCGGCGTCGCGGGCGGCCTTGGGTTTTGCCCTCTTCCGGCCCGCGACCACTGGTGTTTCCGTCATGATCGCGCTCGATGCGCACGACTGGAAGGATCAGGATGGTTCCCGTCTGAGTGCCATCGAGGGGTAGACCGAGCCGACGTGATGCCACATCCGTCGGGAATTCAATGATGGTCCCCATGTCAGCTCTCTTTTGCCCCGTTGCATCGAAGGTCCTGAACTCCTCGCCTCGCCCGTCAACCGAACGTCGAAATCAAAGAGGCCTGCGCGATCAAAATTTCTCTACTGCGTTCATTCCGTGGTTCCCGAGCGAATCGTCAGCGGGAACCTCTAACCGCAGGTCACCACCACGGCGCGACCGGCGGCGGCTTTCATTAAGATCAGCAGATGGTTAATGCGGTCTTAAGCAGTGGGCCCGACCTGCGTCGCGGCTCTGTTTTGCACGCACCGTTGCATCGCACCCTCACCGCGCGAGAATGCGGGAAATTCTTCACGAATTGTTTTCCTTAACGAGCTGTTAAAGCCCCTCATGTAGCCTGGTGCGAGATTTGGTGACGTCGCGTAAGCATGACATGAGCACATCTCCGCGTTTTCCAGGCTTTGACGGATTGATGACGCTGTCGCGTCGCGAAGGCGTCGACATCAGGCCCACGTTGCTGCGCGTGCTGACTGATCTGTACGTTCAGGCCGGCGCGCATTCGAGCGACGAGGAACGGCAGTTCGTGGAACTCGCCTCCCGCCTGATCGATCAGGTCGACGATGCGACGCGCGCCGCGGTGCGGGCGCGGCTCGCGATCTATCCCGGCGCGCCGGTCTCGATTCTCGAACAGCTCGGCCTGCGCCCCGCCCGTCCCGACGCGCCGGCCCCACTCGCCCGCGACATTCCCGCCACCTCGCCTGCGGTCAGCACCGAGGCTCTGGACACGCAGCCGCGGACGCAATCGACCCTAGCGATGCAGCCCAAGGATGCCGCCGAGATCCACGACATGTTCTTCCGCGCGAACGGACGGGAGCGCGCGGCGATCCTGCACAATCTCGGGGAAACCCCGCTCAAGCCCTCGCCGCGCGTCCCCGAAGCGCGGGCTCTGCGCGCCATTGAGACTCTGGAGATGGCGGCCTTCGCGTCCGACGTCGAGAGCTTTACGATCGAGCTCGGCGAGAGCCTGATCCTGCCGGCGCGCGTCGCAGCGCAGGTGGTCGACGATCCCGGCGGCGAGCCGCTGGCCTGCGCTGTGCGCGCGCTCGCGATGCCGAGCGCGGTGTTTCAGCGCATCCTGCTGTTTCTCAAGCCCGAGATGGGCGCCTCCGTTCAGACCGTCTACCGGCTGTCGCGGCTCTACGACAATCTGAGCGAACGATCGGCGCTGATCATGCTCGCGGCCTGGCGCGGTTCGGTCATGGCGACCAATCGTGCCAAGCATCGTCCGGCGCACTACGACGACGAACGCCAGCGCGCCCGCGCGGCGTCCACGCCTGCGCGCCCCGAGGTACAGCCCGGCGCGGCCGCGGTCGCGCGCACGGGAACGGACGGCTCGCGGAGATAGAGCTTCATGAGATGAGGTTAGTGGCGCCGCACATGCGGTTCACCGCTCCACGACGGGGAGAGGTGGACGGAGCTCGCAGATAGAGGCTTGTTTCGATCGCAGATCACCGCGCACCAGACTAGGACCGCGCGAGATCGAGAAAGTGACGCCCCTCCTTGTCCTCGGCCTCGATGATCCAGGCATCGGGATCGAAGCGGATTTCCTTGGCGAGGCGCTCCTCGACGGACGCTTCCGGCACGGGTTGCGACCAGACGGGAACGAAAAAGCGATCGATCGGCCTGACATCGTCATAGACGGTCTGCGGCGCGGGCGTGAACAGCAAGGCACTGCCGTCCATCAGCGCGACCTTGACGAACACGGCGCCTGCCTCCTCGGCACCGCGGCGGCGGATCGCGCCAAAGATGCCCACCCCCTGACAACGCCGCAGGTAAGCCGCGACCCAGATGTTGGTTTTCAATCGCATGACAGGGACGATAGGCCGCCATTCGCCGGAGCGCCAGTGGCGGCAACCATTCGCCGCGACGCGTCGCTTCGCAAATCGGCCTGTTCGCTTTAATCGACCGGGTGGCCGATCACCACGGCAAGCTCGCGCACCAAGCGGTCCGATATCTGCCCCGTAACCTGCAGCTTGCGCTCGCGCTCGAATTTCTGGATCGCAGCCTGGGTATCCGGACCGATCGTGCCGGTCGGCTTGAGCTGGCCATAGCCGTATTCGGTCAGCGCGCGCTGCACTGCCGCCACCCGGCGTGAGGCCGCACCAGCGTCGCCGTGGGAGGCAGGCGGAATTGACACCGGCGGCCGCATCGCGTTCCCCGAGGACACGCTGCCTGTCGTGGAGCGAACCAGATTGGCCAGCGAATCGGCGCTCTTCGGCTCAGCCAGCTTGGACTCGGTCGGCCTGGGTTCGGGAAGCCTCGGTTCTGCAAGCTTCGATTCGACGCCATCGGCTTCAGCCGGCCGCGGACGTGGCAGGAGAGCACCAGGTGTCGCACCGTTTGCGCCGGGCGAGACAAACGATCCGAACATCGGCGCCGGATGCGGTCCGGCCTGAAGAAACAGCGCATTGGTGACGATGGCGGTCGTGGCCGCGAACGCCAGCACGCCCGCCACGGTGTCCTTCGGACTGCGCAGGAACAGACGTATCACGAGACCACGCTCCGTCGGCTCGCTCGCGGCGGCTGCCGCGCGCTTGCGGCGCCGCGGCGTCTCGTCTTCATCGTTGGTCGGTCGTCTAGGCACTTCTCTTCACCTGGGGTGACTGCTCCTGCTTCGCAGATCGCACGGGCGGGGTGAGCGTTGCAACATTGTTCTGCGGCTGGACGACGAGAGCTTTGGAGAAAACCCGCGGCAGCACGACGGTGACGGTGGTTCCCTCGTCGACCTTGCTCTGAACGGTCAGTTCGCCGCCATGCAGGGCAACCAGGCTCTTGACGATCGACAGCCCCAGCCCGGTTCCCTCGTGACGCCGCTGATAGGTCGTGCCGGCCTGGAAAAACGGGTCGCCGATGCGCATCAGATCGTCGGCCGCAATGCCAACGCCCGTGTCGGTGATATCGAGCACGAGCTTTGCATCTTCAACGCTTGCTGCCACCGTGACCTTGCCGCCACGTTCGGTGAACTTGATCGCGTTCGACACGAGGTTCAGCACGATCTGCTTGAAGGCGCGCGAATCGCCCGTGATCTCGGGAAGATCCTGCGCGGCATTGATCACCAGGTCGATGCCGTTCTCCCGCGCTTTCAAAGCCAGCAGATTGCAGCAATTGATCAGCGCGGAGCGCGGCGCGAACGGTTCGGGCGTGATTTCGAAATTGCCGGATTCCATCTTCGACATGTCGAGGATGCCGTTTACGACCGACAACAGATGCTGGCCGGAATCGTTGATGAGCTGGGCGTATTCCTTGCGCCGCGCCGCGTCGAGCATCAGGTCCTGCTCGTTCATGATCATCTCGGAGAAGCCGATGATGGCGTTGAGCGGCGTGCGAAGCTCGTGGCTCATGGTGGCGAGGAACCTGGTCTTCGCGGTATCCGCCCGTTCGGCTGCACTGCGGGCGAGATCGAGCGCCTGCTCCTGGACCTTGCGGTCGGTGACGTCGCGCATGACGGCAACGACCTCCGCCTCGCCGGCAGCCTCGGAACGCGAGATGTTTTCGAGCGGCCGGCAGCGCATCTCCACCCAGATGAAGTCGACCTGGCCGCCTTCTGCCGTACATTCCCGCTTGACGCGGAATTCGACGCTGCGCGCTTCGCCGCCACGCGCCGCATCCGAAAGTGCCGTGAGATAGGCCGGACGATCGGCGACATGAACGCGCTCGAACAGCCCATGTCGGAGCAGCCGCGCAGCCGGCACGCCGAGCAGCGCTTCCGCCGCCGGCGAGATGAATTGCACCGTGCCGTTGCGGCTGTGGCGCGAGATCACGTCACCCATGTTCCGCGTCAGGAGACGATAACGCTCTTCCTCCTGCGTCAGCAGGGCGACGCCGATTCGCGCGAGCGAATCCGAGGCGAACGCCAGCCCTGCTGCATAAAGCGTCGCCGACAGCACGCCAAAGGCCATCAGCGCGGTTCGCATCGACGCGCCCATTGGCGCGGTCGGGAGCACCGAAAAATGTCCGCGCAGGATCAGCACGACGGCGCATGACAACGCCAGCACTGCTGCGAACGCCACGACACGCCGCGAGGCGGACAGCGAGGCTTCCAGCGGCACGACGACGAGCCAGACCGCGGTGAACGATTCGATGCCGCCGGTCGAGATCGCAACCGCAGTGACGAGACCTGCGAGCGCCAGCGACGACAGCACATAGGCGCCTTCGTAGCGCCCGGTGCGCGACAAGAACCATGACAGCAGGATCGGCGCGATCAGCCAGGCGAAGGCCACGACTTCCAGCGCACTTGGCGCACCGCGGATTGCAAGATAGCCCGGGAAAGCCGCAAACGCCGCAAGACTGCCGAGCAGTCGCGGCGCCATGAAGGCGCGATGCCGCGCCCGCGTCAGCGCATCATGGCGCGCCGAGGGATGCAGCAGAGCATCGAGGCAGTCACGGACGATATTCAACACAATCACAGCTTTCGCGCCCGGTTTGTTCGTCGATCGGACGCTCCGGAACGCCCCCTTGTCATGGGCCCACCGTGTCAGAGTGGAATTAAATGAACGCTAAGGCACCGAGCGGGGTTCGTTGGGGCCTGCGCTTTTGCCGACAATTTGACGGGTCTCGAACGCGGCATTTAACGGAAATGGTGAACGACCGGTTTAACGCGCGGCTCATGGTTTCCAAAGGGTGGACGACCTTCGAGCGGGCGCAACCTCGGCGTGCGCACGCGGTTCTACTCCCTGCATGCGCCGGGGTTCCCTCCGAAGATTGCCGGATGTACGCAGCGATTTTTTCGCAAAGGTTCAGCGAATTAAGCCTGCTTCAATCACTTGCGATCTATCGAAGTGTTGGGTGAGCCGTCGATGCGCGTGAGAGCAGCAACTCGACGGATTGAGGAAGACGACGGGGTTGCGTGATGTGGTTCCTGCTCCGCTTGGCATTCTGGCTCGGGCTTGTGCTCGTGCTGCTGCCGCGCGACAAGACCCCCGAATCGCAGAAGCTGCCGCAGATCAGCGCGCAGGAGGCCGTCCAGGCCGCGACCGCCGCGGTGTCCGACATGAGCCAGTTCTGCAAGCGCCAGCCGTCGGCCTGCGAGGTCGGCGGCCAGGCCGCGACCGTGATCGGGGCACGCGCCCAGGAAGGGGCGCGCAAACTGTATCAGATGGTGACCGACAAGAAACCGGCTGAGACCGACAAGAAATCACCCGACTCCGAGAAGAAGCCCTCCGAAACCGACAAGAAGGCACCCGACCACACCGGCTCGATCGGTGGCGATGGAGGCGATCCGGCGCTGATCGATGTGGCGTCGCAAGATACGCTGACGCCGAACGACCTCCTGGCGGACTGGCGCGCCGCGCCATAAGCCC
>Ga0210408_10000662_pt1 | contig 40853 bp, 38 predicted proteins | sample IncBWH4MmetaG_FD_155471 | JGI IMG/M metagenome (GOLD analysis project Ga0210408, IMG submission 155471) | Forest soil microbial communities from Barre Woods Harvard Forest LTER site, Petersham, Massachusetts, United States - Inc-BW-H-4-M | ecosystem: Environmental > Terrestrial > Soil >...
GCCCATGGGGTCGTCCTTCAATACGGCGTCGAGGATGGCGTCGGAAATCTGGTCGGCAATTTTGTCAGGATGCCCTTCAGTGACAGATTCGGAGGTAAACAAAAATCTTTCGTCGGCGTGCGGCAAAAAATGTCTCCTTCAGTGAAGCGGCTATGAGGATGTAGACAATGCGCAGGCGGCTCGCGCATCGAATTACCGAGGCTAGCATGCGCTCCAGGGGGTGTCAATCTTGTGCATCCAAGCGGTTATGACAACGGTTAAATGGCGTCTAAACGGGGCGGAACTGCATTTTCAGCAATCGGTTAGCAGCCCTGCTCGCTGCCAACGGGCGAACACCGCCCGGCGGGGATTTCCACGCTTACTATTTCTCCCCCAGCCAGCGCTCCAGAATTTCGGCTGCGGTAGCGGCGCCATAGGGCGACCAGTGGCCGTCGCAGGTGAAAAAATAAGGGCGGTAATTGCCCTTGGACCTGGCTTCCATGTCCGGCATCAAGTCCTTGATCGGAATTCCAGCTTCCTTTCCCCACTGCTCCATCACCGGGCCCAGGCGGTCGGTGCCGGTTTCGTGGAAGCGATTGAAATCGTTGGCGCGAGGGATGAGGAAGACGCCGAGCTTTGCGCCATGCGCATCGGCGGTTTGCTTGATGTCTTCGAGCGCATGTTTCAGGCGCGCCAGATCCGCGTCGCTGTAATCGTAGTAGCCGGTATACCTGCCGCGGGTGCGCCAATACCGCAAGGAATTCACATACTGGCCGACGTGATAGGACGCCAGGTAGGCGCGGATAAAGGCTTCGAGATGATCCCAGGCGCCCTCTCCGGCGTTGGGATCGAAGGGCACCTGATACACAACGGAAAAGTCACTGGCATAGTAGGGGCGATGGCGGCCTTTCTCGTAGATTTTCCCCCAGTCGGGATCCATCTCGAAAAAATCGTTCGCCGGCAGGACCCCGACCAGGACTTCATTATGGTCGAAGTTCGAAGCCAGGGACTTGTAAACCAGGGCATATTGCAGCGGAGAAAAATCGCCGCCGGAACCAAAGTTCAAGTGCTCACGGCCGGTATCGCGCTCGAGGATATTGCTCAGGCGGTCATTGTCCGGCAAGCCTAAACCCTCCATGAAGGAATCACCGAGCACGATCGTGCGGGGCGCGCTGGAGTGCTGCGTGCGCTCGATGTCACGGGCGCCGTAACTGTTGGTGGTGTACTCCGTGCTGAAGCAGCCGATCTGGTGCAGGAAATGGCCGTTGGGGCGGTGCCACGTTCCAAAGACAGGATTGTTGTCGGCCCAAAACATATTGTAGCTGAGATGGTAGGTGGGCCTGCTCGAAGGCCAGCGCTTCATATGAACCAGCAGAACGCAGGCCAGTTCGGCAAACACCGCGAACACCAGAAAATTAATCAGCATCAGCCGCAAGATCGAAATTATTTTCCTTCGGCGCGAGGGTGCGGAAACTGCGGCCGTGTGGGCGGTCAATTTTTTGCCGCGCTGGCGGCGCCTTCCCGCCGGTAGAGGAGATTGGCGTGGATGAAGGAGTCCAGGTCGCCATCGAGAACTTTCTGCACATCGCCGCGCTCCACTTTCGTGCGATGGTCCTTAATCAACTGGTAGGGTTGTAGCGTGTAGGAGCGGATCTGGCTTCCGAAGCTGATGTCGGATTTCGTGGCATCCAGCTTGCGCGTCTCTTCCTGGCGTTTCTCCATTTCCAGGTCATAGAGGCGCGAGCGCAGAACTTTCATGGCCAACTCGCGATTCTTGTGCTGGCTGCGCTCGTTCTGGCATTGCACTACCAGCCCCGATGGCAAATGCGTGATGCGCACGGCGGATTCCACTTTGTTGACGTTCTGCCCGCCGTGGCCGCCGGCACGAAACGTATCAATGCGCAATTCCTCGGGCTTGATCACGATATCAATCTGGTCGTCGATTTCGGGAATCACGAACACGGATGCAAAGGAAGTGTGTCGCCGCGCCGCCTGATCGAAGGGAGAAATGCGCACCAGGCGATGCACCCCGCTTTCACCCGTCAGCAGGCCGAACGCATTTTCGCCCTCCACTTCGACGGTTGCCGACTTGATACCGGCTTCTTCTCCCGGCGTGGAATCAATCACCGTGGCGCGCAGTCCTTTTTGCTCCGCCCAGCGCAGATACATGCGCAGGAGCATTTCCGCCCAGTCCTGCGATTCCGTGCCGCCGGCGCCGGGTTTGATGGTCACGATGGCGTTCATCCGATCGTTCTCGCCGGAAAGCAAAGTCTTGGTTTCGAGATCGGAAAGGTAGGTATCGAGCGCGCCGAGCTCCTTGGAGAGGTCTTCCAGGATTCCGGCGCGCTGGGCGTCGTCTTTTTCTTCTTCGACCAGGTGGAAATAAGTGTCGAGGTCGCTGACTCTGCGGGCCAGAGTTTCTTCGGCGTTGGTGCGGGCTTCGAGCAGCTTGCGCTGTTGCAGGACGGCTTGCGCCGCCGCCTGGTCCTGCCAGAAATTCGGGTCGTTGGTTTTTTCTTCCAGGGCGGCTATCTGTTTGCTGGCGGCAGCGGCGTCAAAGATAGCTCCGCACAAGCTCCAGGCGCTTCGAGAGCTCGGCGTAGCGTTGGCGGATGTCTTCGATGTGTTCAGCCACGACTAAATTCTACACATGAACCTCGAAATTCGAAAATCGAAACTGGGGTCAGCGCGGGCGGGCCGCGTATTTTTTAGCAGATCGGATTGTCATTATGTACTTTCCCATTTCCAATTTCCTGTTTCGGAGAATGGTGGCCACGAGGCCGACAGTTACAATGACACACATCCAGGAGAACCAGTCACCGAAGCGGGCATACAGCGTGAGGTCTTTTCGAAAGTCGTACGGCGCATCGAGCTGGCCGCGGATGTCCGTCGCCAGGCTGGCCACGACGCGGCCGTAAGGGTCGATGGAAACGGTGTAGCCGTTGTTGGTATCGCGCAGCAGCCAGCGGCGGCTCTCGATGGCCCGGAAGCGCGACATCATCAGGTGCTGTTCGGGAGCAGCGGAGCGGCCAAACCAGCCGTCGTTCGAGATGTTGATAAGCAGCTCGGCGCCGTTGGCGGCAAAGCGGCGCATCTCACCCGGGAAAATTGCCTCGTAGCAGATGAATGTTCCGAATTTACCGCCGGATATCTGCCCAACTCGATACACGGTGCCGGGGGTGAAATCGGAAATGTCCGCCGTCAAATGCTTCGCAAATGTGAGCCACTTGCGAAGCGGAACGTATTCGCCGAAGGGCACCAGGTGAACTTTGTCGTAGGTATACACGCGCTGGCCGGTAGGCTTGAGCAGCGTGGCGCTGTTCGACGCATCCCAATCGCCCTGCGCGCTCCGCTTCCAGTCAACGATGCCCACGAGGAATTCATTACCTGATTCCCGGGCGATTCTCCGCGCGCGCGCGGCAAATTGCGGGTCCTGCATGGTAAAGGGCGCGGGCACTTCCGGCCAGACAATCAGGCCGGGTGTTTTCTTCGCGGCTTCGACGCTCAGTTGCTCGAGTTGGTCCAGCTCGCCCGAGTGAATTTGCATCCAGTTCGCCGGATAGTGCTCGGACTGCGGAAAATCGAGTTGTACCAGGTGCGCTACGTGGTGCGGGATGGCGCCGGGCACGAGGTAGGAGCCGGCGGTTGCGATGATTATGAGGATTGCAGTGATGATCAGAATCATGCGGCGAGATTGTTTCGATTTGGACAGCACCACGTAGGCGGCGAACGAGCTGTAAGCCGCAATCAGAAACGAAAGGCCGTACACGCCGGTGATCGGCAGCAATTGCAGCAGCGCCAGGCGGCCGCGCACGGCATAGCCGGTTAAATTCCACGGGAAGCCGATGTACGGCAGATGCGTGCGCAGGAATTCGAGCGACACCCAGAAAAACGGCGCAAGCGTGCAGGCCATGGCGATGCTGCGCCGCGACACGACGGCCACGGCGTAAGAAAACGATGACCAGATGATTCCTCCGGCGAGCCCGATCAGCCCGACGATGCCGGCGGAGAGCAGCGGGTCCACACTGCCGTACTGCTTCATCACCGTGGCGATCCACGGGAGGCACACCGGATAGAACACCAGCCCGTGAAGAAATCCGTAGAGCGGCGCCTGCCGGGGAGGCGCTCCCACGGAGGCCAGCACGAGCATGCCCACCGACAGCCATGCCAGCGTTGGCAGATCGTAGTTGGGAAACGCGAGCGCCAGTGCGACGCCGCTGCCGAGGGCCAGCAGGGCTCGCTCGTGCCAGGGAAAACTCATTCAGCGTTTGATTATAGACTTGAAACCGATTTGCTCGAGCGAGCGTTTGGCTGCTTCAGCAGATTTTTCGTCGGGGTAGGGGCCCACCTGCACGTGATACAGGCCGTCGGCTGGCAGCATGATGACGAACGCGGGCTGACGCTTCTGTTGAATTTCGTCCGCCATTTTCATGGCGTCGCTTTCGCGTTTCAGCGCGGCCACTTGCAGCAGGAACGAACCCCTCGGCATTTTCGGCGGCTGGTAGCGCGGCGAAGGTTTCCCGGGAGCAGCGACCGGCTTCGTGGAAGCGGCCGGGGGTGCTCCAGTGGTTTTTGTCGCTACCGCGGGAATCGCTGAGGGAGCCGGCGCGGCGTCCTTGGGGGGGGCCATGCGCGTGGTGTCTTTCTTGGCGTAGAAATCCCACTCGGTGTTCGCGGGAGCGGCGGCGGGTTGCGCTTCTTTTGCTTTCTCAGCAGCGGACTTGATAGGCGCTGGAATAACAGGCGTGGGGGCCGCTTGCACCGGACCGCCGTACTGGTTGTGGCCCATCACGTAGCCCAGCGTGAAAAACACGCTGCAGAGTAAAACGACGCCCAGAAACAATCCCACCAAGTGCCGGCTTTCGAGTACCCGGTCAGCACCACCACGTTTTCCGATTCCCCCCATACGCTCCTATTTCTTCAGAATTCATCTCATAAATATGCGGCAGCAACAGGAAGACGTGGCTTCAGGGGCTAAAGCCCCGCCCTTCCGTACGACTATTCATGAGATGACTTCTAACTACTACTTCTTGCTCGCGGCGTTCTGCACCCACTGCGAGATGATGTCCACCGGCAGCGGGAAGACGATGGTCGTGTTTTTCTCCACGCCGATTTCCGTCAGCGTCTGCAAATAGCGCAGTTGGATGGCGGCCGGCTCTTTCTCAAGAATTCCTGCGGCCTCCGCCAGCTTTGCCGAGGCTTCGTACTCGCCCGCAGCGTGAATGATTTTGGCGCGGCGCTCGCGCTCCGCCTCGGCCTGCCGGGCGATGGCGCGCTGCATCTGCTCCGGAATATCGACTTGTTTGACCTCAACCTTCGTTACCTTGATACCCCAAGGCTCGGTATCCTGGTCAAGGATTAGTTGCAGCTTGGCGTTTACCTTTTCGCGCTCCGACAGGATGGAGTCCAACTCGAATTGGCCGACGACGCTGCGAAGCGTCGTCTGCGCCAGTTGCGACGTGGCGTAAAGATAGTTCTGCACCTGGGAGAGCGCCAGGTTGGCATCCACGACGCGGAAGTAGCATACCGCGTTCACCTTCGCAGAGACGTTGTCTTTGGTGATGACGTCCTGCGCCGGCACGTCCAGCGTCTCCAGGCGCAGCGAGATACGCGTGAGCTTGTCGATGGGATAAAGGACCAGTTGCAGGCCGGCGCCTTTCGGCTGCGGCAGCATGCGGCCCAGGCGCAACACCACGCCGCGCTCCCATTCCTTGATTACGTACACGGAATTGAACAGCCACATCAGTACGATCAGCGCGCCGCCACCGAAGACCAGCAGCATGGTGAACTCCATCTCGCCCTCCTCCGCTCGCTCCCCAAGTAAACTTCCGGTTAAGGTTGGTTGGCCGCTTCCACTTCCAGGGTCAGCCCGGTCACTTTCACCACGCGGACGCGCGCACCTTGCGGAATCGGCTGCCCGTTGGCTGCCTTCGCGCGCCAAAGCTCCCCATGAACGAAAACCATTCCTGAATTCCCACTCCCGCCCAGCGACTCCCGGACCTCGCCGGTCACTCCCACCAGCTCTTCCTTGCCGGTCGAAACTTTCCAGGAACGCGACTTCAGCACCAGCCGCGCCAGGATGATGACGATCACTGCAAATGGAATCACCACCACCAGCGCCGTGGACAGGCTCACCCCCCTGCCCGTCAACGGCGAGCGCACCAACATCAATGCGCCGAGGACCATGGCCACCACTCCTCCGACGCCCAGAACACCGTGCGTCGGAAACTTGGCTTCCAGAACAAACAGGCCCAGCGCCAGAACAATCAGGAGGAAGCCCGCAAAATTCACTGGCAGCATGTGCATGGCAAACAGCGCCAGCACCATGGAAATTCCGCCGATCACTCCGGGCGCAAAGAGCCCCGGGTGGGTGAACTCGGTGTACAGTCCCAGCACGCCGATGATCAGCAGAATGAAAAATACGTCTGGCTGCACGATGCGCGACAAAAATCTTTCCCGCGCCGACATCTCGAGGGTGTAAACCGTGGGCTTGACCAGCGACAACTGCAGTTTGCTGCCGTCCAGGCGCGTGACGGTTCTGCCGTCGAGCTTCGAAAGCAGCTCCTCCGGCGACGACACGATGAGATCAATCAATTTGCCGTCCAGCGCTTCCTGGGCGCTGAAGGCCTTCGCATCGGTCACCGCCGTCGCGGCCAAATCCGTGTTGCGGCCGCGAGCGCTGACAAAGCTGCGAAGGTAGGCGGTCGCGTCGTTCACCACTTTCTTGTGCATGGTTTCGTCAACCTGCACGGTCTGGCCGCCGAACAGGAAAACCGGTGAGGCTGCGCCGGCTTCCGTTCCCGGCGACATGGCCGCGACGTCGGCCGAAAGCAAAATAAAAAAGCCGGCAGAGGCGGCGCGCGAGCCCGTCGGGCTTACGTAAACGGCCACGGGGATTTTCGAGGTGAGGATGTTGTGAATGATCGAGCGCATGGAGGTGTCGAGTCCTCCCGGCGTGTTGATGGTGATGAGGATCAGGTCGTCGTGGTCGCGTTCGGCGCGCTTGAATGCGCCGTCAACGAATTCGGCCAGGACAGGCTCGATTTCTCCGTCAATGCGAAATTCCACGATTTTTGCAGGTGTGTTTGACGCTGAGGACGGCTGGTCCGATGCGCGCGACGGACGGACGAGGGCAAGCACCAATCCGGCGGCCATGCACGCACACAGCGCCAGGATTCGCCATGAACGGGAAGCCATTCCGCGCGCCATTATAGCAAGTTGGGGAGAGGAAACCTTGAAAGGTTGTGGAGCGCTGCCAACGACAACAGTGAATCAGCGCGGGGTGGATTTCTTCGCGTCATCCACATAGGGCGCCGCGAATTGCAGCACTTCCTGGATGCGCGGGTCTTTGATGACTTTTGCGAATGCCGGATCGGTCTCGGCGGAGCGCACGTTGGCATAGCCTTCGTCTCTGGCGAGTTTCAGATAGTGCGCGGTCCGCTCGACATCAGCTGCGCTGGCGAATGACTTGGCCAAGTAGAAGTGCAGCAAGGCCTGATCGGGGCTGGAACGTTGCTGGATGATAGAACCAAATCCGCCGCGGTGTTCGAATACAGTGGGGTCGAGCGCCAGTGCCTTTCCGAATGACTCCGTGGCCTCCGGATATTCTTTATTCGCGAAGTAGGCGTAGCCGAGATTGCTATAAATCGTGGAGAGATCGACTTTGAGAACGACCGCTTTTCGGTAGAGATTGATGGCCTTGCCGTAGTGCTTCTTCTCGTATTCCACCGTTCCGAGATTGTTGATAGGGCTGGCGAAATTCTTGTCCGCCTTCGTGGCTTTCTTGTAATAGCGGCCGGAGCGGCTCAAATCCCCCAGTTGCTGGTAAGCGACGCCAATCTTATTGAGCACCGTTGCATTGGTGGCGGCGCCGCCCAGGGCCTGCTCGTAGGCGGTGATGGCGGCGGAGAATTCTTTGCGCGCCACCAGTACGTCGCCGCGAAGTTCAGCGGACTGCAGCGGCGTCAACGGAGCGCTGTCGGCCGGCGTGGAGCTGGAAGCCTGGACTGCGGCAGGTGGCGGCGCGCCTGGGGTTGATTGTTGGGCTTGAACGGAAGTGGCAAATGCCAGCGCCAGCGGGATGGCCAAGAGGGCTGCGTATTTCACTGCCCTGCTCCTTGTTCCTCCGGCCCGGAAGGTTGGGCCGTTCGCCGCGCGCTCGCCTACGGCTGGGGTTTCTGATCCTCCGCAGGCTTCTTACTGCCCCCAAAGATACCAAAAACGCGGTCGAGGAAACCTTTTTTCTTTTCCGGTTCCTGATCCGATGTTGACGGAGTTGAACCCGGCTGACCCGGCTTTGACTTGGCGTGCTGCTTATCCGCCGGGTTTGCTGGGTTGGACGTACCCGGCGGCGAATTGGGAGCGCCGGGTGTGGGCGGAGTGGACGGCCGGCCGAAGAGATGCGCGAGCCACGAGCCGGGCGTAGTCTGAGCGAAATGCCCGCCGCCGTGAAGTTCGCAGTAGAGCGTCGGCTCGCTGCCGGCCACGAAATATTCCTGCTCCGTCACCGGGCAGGAGGGAGTGGCAACCTGGCCCGTTTGCGGATCAATGGATTCCAGAATCACGCCCGGCGCCGGCTCAAATTCCTGTGTGTTGCTGTAGTGCGGGAGTGCAATGGCGCGCTTCATGAATTCTGCCCAGATGGGCGCGGCGGACTGGCTGCCGGAAAGGCCCAGGTCGCGATTGTCGTCAAAGCCGACCCACACGACGCAGAGAAGATTGGAAGTAAAGCCGGCGAACCAGCCATCGCGCGACGTTCCTGTTTTCCCCGCCGCAGGCGCGGTGAAGCCCATCGAGCGGACGGTGATGCCCGTGCCGCGATTCAGCACGTCTTCGAGCAGCGTCGTTGTGAGAAACGCCACGCGCGGATCCAGAACCGTGCGCGTCTTGGGCGTCGTGGATTCTTCCACGCCTCCGTCCGCTGCCAGCACGCTGCGCAAATAGAGCGGCTCAGCGCGGACGCCATTGGTGGCAAACGCCGTGTAGGCTGCCGCCACGTCAATCGGCGTCATCTCATACGCGCCCAACGCCACGGCCGGTGTGGGCTGGATATTTGCGCCCAGTCCCATCTGCCGCGCCACGTCCACGACGCGTTGATAGCCGATCATTTCCGCCACTTTCACGGTGGCCACGTTCAGGGAGTGAATCAGGGCATCGCGCACGGTGACCGTGCCATAGAACTCTTCGCCGAAATTGTCCGGGGTGTATTCCTTGCCGTCGAACATGAAGGTCGTGGGCACGTCGTCCACGGTAGTGACCGGCGTCACCACCGGCTGAAAATTCTGCGCCGCGTTGTCGAAGGCTGCCGCGTAAACGAACGGCTTGAAGGACGAGCCCGGCTGCCGCCGCGCCAGCGCGTGATTGAGTTGGCTCTCACCATAGTTGCGCCCGCCGACCAGCGCCTTGATTTCACCGGTGCGGGGATCGAGCGCCACCAGCGCCACTTGCGCGGGCGGTACGGGCTGGCCCATCTTCTTCCACATGGCGTAACGCTTGGCCAGCAACTTGTCCACATGCTGCATCCCGGTCTGTACAGCAACAGCAGCGGCACGCTGGAGATCCGGATCGAGCGTGGTGTATACGCGGAAGGTCTGGTTTTGCAAATCAGACTCGGAATATTGCTCGAGCAGATGCTCCTTCACCATGTCGATAAAATAAGGAGCCGCGCTGCTCTCCACGCCGCCGCTGACGAATTTCAGTTTTGCCTTCTTCGCCGCCGCCGCATCCGTATCCTTTATGTACCCGTCCTCCACCATCTGGCCCAGCACGCGGTCGCGCGCCTCCACGGCGCGGTCCAGATGCGCCTCCGCGGAGGAATAGCGATTGGGCGCGCGGATGATTCCGGCAATAAAGGCGGCCTCGCCGATGCTGATCTCGCGCACGTCTTTTCCGAAATACGCCTGCGCCGCCTCGCCGAATCCGCGGATAGCGAAGCTGCCGCGATTGCCGAGGTACACCTCGTTGGCATAGAGCTCAAAAATCTGCTGCTTGGAGAAGCGCTGGTCAATCTCGAGGGCCATCAGCACTTCCTTCACTTTGCGGCGCCACTCGCGTTTGGTGGTGAAGAAAAAGCTGCGCGCCACCTGCATATCAATGGTGCTGGCGCCCTGCGCTTTGTGCCCCACGCGAATATCCGCCAGGGCCGCGCCGGCCACACGAATCACGTCCAGGCCGCCGTGTTCGAAGAAGCGTTTGTCTTCCGCAGCCAGCACGGCATTCACCATGTGGCTGGGCAGGTCGTCAAAGCGGATGACGCGGCGTTTTTCACGCGAACTGTCGAAGAGGTTGGTGATCAGCTCCGGCTCGATTTCCGCGGCATCGCGCGTGAGCCCATTGGCCAGCTGAGTGATGCGAGAGATGGCCGGGCCTGTAAAATCCACGCGCACGGCATTGGCGCCGCGGAAAATCGAATCAGCCGAGGGCCGAATCTCCACAGACGATTTGGCGACGCTGTACTCCCCCGGCGCGCCCGGAATTTTTCCCTCCTGGTAGCCGGCGCGCATCAGATACGCGCCCAGGTCCGCCGGGCGCAAAGTTTCTCCGACATAAATGTGCCCGGGTGCAGAAAAAACGCGTGAAGTGTTCTGGAAAATCTGTCCGGTCAGGTGCTGGTTGATCAGCCGGCCGAACTGAATGTAGTAGTAGGTGAGCATGCCGGCACCGGTGAGCAACAGCACCAGCACGGTGCCGAGCAGCGCCATGCCGAACCGGGATGTCCAGAATCCGGGCGCAATGCGTATGCGCAATCCTTCTCTCCGTTACTGCTCGAAAATGATCTGCTCGCCTGGGAATGGCCGTGGCTGGGCGTACGTGGCCGTACCCGGGCCGTGCCTATTCGGCCCCCCGACTGGGTAGATTTCCATTCTAAATCGTATGGTTGTCTGCGTGGGGGTGAAATTCCAGATTGAATTGATAGACCTTCAGGTCTACGGGGACCACATAATCGAGCGAAATTTCCACTGAGCCTTGTCCGTATCCGACCTTAATGGCGTCGCGCCTCGCGGGAACCCCGAGCTCCTGGACCTTCTTCCAGATGTCCTCGCGGACCATCTCATCATCCTTCTTGCTGGTAATGGCGAAGCGCGCCTCGGTCTCCATGGCGTCCTGCAGCTGGTAGTTGGCGAAGAAAGCGGGGACGACCTTTACTCCGGAAAAGATCATAAACCCGACGATCAGACGCCCCAAGACGGTGTTGAGCTTCGATCCCCCGTGTTCCGATTTGCGGTCCAGCTTGCCCATCGAATTGGCCCTGCCTCCCAAGCGAAAGTCGGGAAATTTTCGGGATTACAGAACTTATGCTAGCACCGGCTGGTTTCGGCAAAGCGCAAGGCGCAAGGGTCTGTTCGCGATGAGTTAACGGCCCAAGGGCCAGCGCCAATTGAAAGCAAGCCGTCTTAAAATGGTCGGAAGGAAGGGCGGAGCTTCAGCCCCGCCGTGAACGGCGCTACGAATAAGGGCTTCAGTCCCTGAAGCCATATCTTCCAGTTGCCTGAACAGATTCGTGAGTTAGGCTCAGCTCAGTAGGCGCGGGCGAAAATCGCCTTCTCCGCGGCACTCTGGCCGCAATAAATGCAATTCCCCTGGCCGCCGGGCTGCTCGAGCGGGATGCAGCGCATGGTGGCTTTCGATTCTTCCTTTATCTTTGCCTCGCAGTCGCTGCTGCCGCACCACCAGGCGAAGGCAAATCCGCCCTCCGCCGCAGCCTTGAACTCGCCGTAGTCCGCCGGCTCCTTTGTATTCGCCTTGCGGAACGCCAGGGCGCGGTCGTACAGCGCTTTCTGGATTTCCTCGAGCATGGCCACGACGGCCGCGGCAATTCCCTGCTGGGGCACAAAAGCCTTGCCTTCCTTGCCCGGCCGGTCGCGGCGAGCCAGGACCACCGAATTCTTGGCCACGTCTTTGGGTCCCAGTTCCAGCCGCAGGGGGACACCACGCATCTCCCAATCGTTAAATTTAAAGCCGGGGCTGCTTCCCTCGCGTTCGTCCAATTTAACGCGGATGCCCGCGGCGACCAGTTCCTTGCGCAGCCGGTGGGCGCATTCCAGCACGCCGGCCTTCTCCTCGTCGGTCTTATAGATAGGTACAATCACCAACTGGAATGGCGCCAGCCGTGGAGGCAGGATGAGGCCCTGGTCGTCCCCGTGCACCATGATGATGGCCCCGATAAACCGCGTGGACAGCCCCCACGACGTAGTCCAGCAATGTTGCAGCACACCGGTCTTGTCCAGGTAACGAATGTCAAAGGCCTTGGCAAAATTCTGGCCCAGGTTGTGTGATGTGGCGGATTGCAACGCCTTTCCATCGCCCATCATGGCTTCGATTGAGTAGGTGTGGTCGGCGCCGGCAAACTTTTCAGAGTCGGACTTTTTGCCGGGAATCACGGGGATGGCCGCCTCGCGAACAGCGACATCGGTGTAGATATCCAGCATCTGGCGCGTCTCGAATTCCGCTTCTTCCGCAGTGGCGTGCGCGGTGTGCCCTTCCTGCCAGAAAAATTCCAGCGTGCGCAGGAACAGCTTGGTGCGCAATTCCCAGCGGATCACGCTGTTCCACTGGTTGATCAACACCGGCAGGTCGCGATAGGACTGAATCCACTTGGCATAGGAATGCCCGATGATGGTTTCCGAAGTCGGGCGAATCACCAGAGGCTCATCCAGTTTCTCACCGCCACCGTGAGTGACCACGGCCAGCTCCGGTGAAAATCCGGCTACGTGCGATTTTTCCTTATCAATGAAGCTCCGCGGAATCAGCAGCGGGAATGCCGCGTTCAAATGCCCAGTGGCCTTAAACCGTCCATCCAGAGCCGCGGTAATGTTCTCCCACAAGGCCCAGCCGTAAGGGCGCACGATCATGCAGCCGCGCACCGGCGCATAGTCCGCCATCTCGGCGCGCAGCACCACCTGGTTGTACCACTCCGAGTAGTCCTCGGTTCGTGTAGGGAGTTTCAGGTCCGACATGCGCTTAGTTTCCCTCTTTTGCGCGAATTCAATGTGCAGCGCGCCTCACAATGACATTTTCGCGACCGCCACAATCGAATTAGGTTAGGGGACTCTCGCAGCGAAGTCAACCGAGGGCTCGATTGCAGGCTGGAGTGCTAAATTTTGGTGAACAATTCAGGGAGTTGGTGTAGGCTATCGGGCGCGCCCGGTTCCACCGGAGTGGCGGTGAAAACTAAGGAGATAGGTCAGATGATGAGACGCTTGGCGGTCGTAACCGTAGTGTTAAGTCTGCTGCTCTTGGGGCTTTCCATCCAAGCCAAGGCGCAGACCTCAAGCGGCTCTGGTGGATCCAGTGGCTCGACAACCGCGTCAGCCTCAAGCAAGCCCGCGCACGCGCAACCCGGCACCAAGGGTGACTATACCAAGCCGGATTTCGGCCAAAGATTCCACAACTATCTGTTTGACTCCTTTGGACCTTACGCGTTTATTGGCGCAGGTATCGCCTCTGGGGTGACCCAGGCCACCAACAGCCCGCCGGAATGGGGTCAGGGAGCCCAAGGCTACGGATATCGCTACGCCAGCAATTTCGGAATTAACCTGACCGCCACCACGGTTCGCTACGGCCTGGCTGAAATCTTCCGCGAAGACACCATCTACTACCGTTGCGAATGCAGTGGCTTCTTCCCGCGTTTAGGTCATGCCGTCGTTTCCACGGTTACGTCCCGTCGAGGGGCAGACGGGCATCGCTTCATTTCCTTACCGCAAATCGCCGCGCCCTATGGCGGAACAATGACGGCTGCGCTCGGCTGGTACCCGGGCCGTTACAGTGAGGTGGACGGCTTCCGCATGGGCAATTACCTGCTGGCCACCTATGCGGGCTTGAACTTGCTGAAGGAATTCGTATACGGCGGGCCGCATACGTTGGTAAAGAACGTCCCTTTTTCGCGCCACTAGGCTCGGCCGCGCGCAGCGCGGCTTGCCATGCACAATTATGAACGGCTTCAAGGAAGGTCAGGCGTGAGCTGCGCCCAAGGCAGGACCTCAGCCTCAGCGAGCGATTGCGTGCGCCGGCACGCTGGGAATCAGGCTTAACTCGGAAACGGCGTCGTTTTCATCCAGCCCGAACTTTTGCCAGAGTTTATAGCCCTCCGGCGTGGTTCCGTCGATCGCCTCGCACTTCGTGGCATCCTTGTCAAAACCCGCAAGCTTCCGGCAGGGGGCCGCGGAAATGGAGCCGTCGTCGCCCACCGACCACTTCGTGCTGGCAGATTTCCGGTCCTTTGCGTAGTACAGAACGGTCGTCATTTGCGTCAGGCTGTAGCGCCCCCGGGGAAGAAAGACGTGAAATTCACGGGAATAGTCGAGCTCCGGATCCCACCAGGCTTTATCGGACTCATCAAACAATTTCCCGGCAAACACTACGGTCACATTCGGCTCGCTGAAGTGATAGGCGAACGTCCGGAATTGCGGCAGGTCAATATCTTTCTTGACCATGTCGCGGAATGCGGCGACATCGCTCTGCGCCGGCGTCACCGGCATGGCGATGACGTTGTAATATCCCGCCAGCACCTCCACGCGCGTCTTGGTGATGTTCTTCATTCTCAGCGTCCCCTTGAGCGCCACCAGGGAATCCGTCTCACCAACTTTTTCGAGCGTCGTGGTGATGGCCAGTGTCCGGGCCGCATGAGCAGGCTCAATGAAGTTTTGGTAGAAAAAGGGCGCAGCGCCAACCAGCAGGCCCCCAACGCCGATCATGATCGGGAACCATGTCTTACAGAATTTCGACCACGATTTTCCGCCTTCCATAAAGCTGTCCTCCCAAGCGCAGGATAATTCCTGCGCGTTGCGACCGCTGCGCGACAAGCGCGTCGCCACAGCACACACCCGACCCGCGAAACACCTGACTGGTAGTGATTCGACACACCCGAACGTGACAGCCGGCGCAGCTAATTACGAGATGACTTCCCGTCGCGCCTCCGCTAAAATCCCTGCGATTCCTCCATGCCAAACGAAACCCCCGAACTCCGGCGCATGAGCCGCACGCTCGACCAGGTGGATCCCGAAGTCGCCGAAGCGCTGCGCGACGAAGTCCGCCGCCAGGCCACTGGCCTCGAGCTGATCGCCTCAGAAAACTTCGTCTCTGAAGCGGTGCTCGAAGCCATGGGCTCCGTCTTCACCAACAAATACGCGGAAGGCTATCCCGGGAAGCGTTACTACGGCGGCTGCGAAAACGTGGATCGCGTCGAGCGCCTGGCCATCGAGCGCGCCAAGCAACTCTTCGGCGCGGAACACGCCAACGTTCAGCCGCATTCCGGAACGCAAGCAAATATCTCCGTGTACATGACCGCGCTGCAACCGGGCGATACCGTGCTGGGTATGAACTTGGCGCACGGCGGCCACCTGACGCACGGGCACCCGCTGAATTTTTCCGGCAAAACGTACAAATTCGTGCCCTATGGCGTCACCAAAGACACGGAGACGATTGATTACGGCGAAATCGAGCGCCTCGCCGGCGAGCACCAACCGAAGATGATCGTCGCCGGCGCCAGCGCCTACTCGCGCGTCATTGATTTCGCGCGCATGGCCAAAATCGCGCAATCCGTCGGCGCAATTTTCTTCGTGGATATGGCGCACATCGCCGGACTGGTGGCCGCCGGAATTCATCCCAGCCCCGTGCCGCACGCCGACTTCGTCTCCACCACCACGCACAAAACTTTGCGCGGCCCGCGCGGCGGCCTGGTCCTTTGCCGCGAAAAATGGGCCAAGGACCTCGATCGCATCACTTTCCCCGGCGTGCAGGGCGGCCCGCTCGAACACATCATCGCCGCCAAAGCCGTGTGCCTGAAAGAAGCCACGGAACCAGCGTTCGGCGAATACCAGAAACAAGTAGTAGCCAATGCCGCCGCGCTTGCCGCCGAACTCGCGAAGCGCGCATTCCGCATCGTCACCGGCGGCACGGACAATCATTTATTTCTCGTGGACATGCACTCCCGCGGCACCACCGGCCGCGACGCCGAACTCGCTCTCGAGCGCTCCGGGATGACCGTCAACAAAAATGCCATTCCCTTCGATCCCCTGCCGCCCATGAAGGCCGGCGGCATTCGCGTCGGCACTCCCGCGGTGACCACGCGCGGCATGCGCCAGCCGGAAATGGCCTCCATAGCAGGATGGATGGCCGACGTGCTCACGCATCTGGGCGACTCCGCCACAGAACAGCGCGTCCGCGCAGAAGTCGCCGCCGTCGCCTCCAAATTCCCCTTGTACGCTCGCCGCCTCGAAGCCGCCACAGCCGCCTCCAAACAACACGCCAGCGGATAACAGATTCGGCCTCGCAATCTGATTCAAAGTCATCTCATAGAGGTATTTCGTCAGGGCACGGCTTTAGCCGTGCCGAAGAGCAGCGTGATTACAGGGGTTTCAACCCCTGAGGTGGGTGTGATTGTCAGCCAGGGTATTCATGAGATAGCTTGATCTTAAATTTCCAATTTCAAATTTGCCTACTCCCCTGGCTCCTGCCGCCATCACCCGGCAAGTACAATTTCAAGCTCAGCAGCCCGCCCCTCGCGGATCCGAAATGCGCGGATGGGCCGTGGCGTGTCGGCGCGCGGCGAGAGAATGAAATAGGCGGCATCGGGATAGTAAGCCAGCTCGATGTCGCGCGGCGACGGCTGGTTCTCGCTCGCCGGATGCGAATGGTAAATGCCAAGAAGTTCCAGCCCCGCCGCGCGAATTTCGCGCATCAACCGGAACAGTTCCTTCGGCGCGATCTCGTACCCGATGGCGGGATTCGCCGCGGCATTGGTGGCAGCGAAAGCGCGTGCGATCACATCGTCGCGTCCTGCCAGCACGCCGCAGCACTCCCGATGCGCGTCCCGCCGGGCGTGCTCGAGCAACAGCGCCAGAACTTCCGATCGGATGGCCACCGCCGCGCCCATGCGCCGAGTCTATACCCCCGCGAATGCGCGAGAAAGAAATGTCCCCACCAGGATCGCGCCACGCAGTCCGTCGATTTTATGGAGTGCGAGGGCTGGACCTCGCTTTGTTACGGCGAGGCTCGACACGCCCGACGAGGAGCAGCGCCTTCTGCTGTTCCGAGTTCTTTCTTACTCTTTTACAGCTTATGGTTCACGAATCAGAAGATTGCCACCGGCCAACAGCCGGTGTAGAGTCCACCGCGAATTGAGGTGACCCATGAACATACGCAATCCAATTCACTTGAGCCTGCTGGCCGTCGCTGCTCTCGCCTTCACCCATCAAGGAAGCGCCCAACGCGCCCGCCCCGGCAAAGTCCGCGCCATGCAGGCCACCGTGGACAAGGCCGGCCCGCATCCAGCCACATTCGACTCCACCGGCCCAATAAAACTCACCTGCCTGAACGCTGTATCGGAAAACCCCCACAGCAATCCCGCCCCGTCCTGCCACATCACCGCCCCGGGTTTCAACGGCACGCTGACCAAAGGCCAGTCCACCGACATCGCCAAAGCCGGAACGATCACGCTCACCTGCAACGGCCAAGGCTTCCTCCGCTGCGACGCCCGCGCGGATTTAGGCCAATAGTTCGCGCTGCCGGCTGAAAATTTGGCCCACACCCCCGCGTGGGTCGAACTTGACTTCGTTTGGCCCCCACCCTAAGCTTGATTAAGCATGCAATTCGCCAGATTCATTTCAGCACTGGCTTTGGCTGCGGCACTCGGCAGCTACGCCGCAGACTGCTCCGCGATGAACGCGCCCCAGCAGGCGATGCAATGCTGCGGATCCATGCCTTGCCCGGATCACCGAGGGAACAGCGAGGATTGCTGCAAGACGATGCCTTCGATGCATGCGCCATTCATGCAGCCTGCGGCGGTTCCCAGTGTTTCGTCTGCGCATGCCGTCCTTGGAATTTTGGCAACGCATCCTTCCTCTATATGCACTGGATTTGCGAAGAATTTAGTCAGCCCGACTTCTCACGCACCGCCTGCAGGCAATTCGCCACCCACTCTGTCCCTTCGTATCTAGCCTTCCCTTCTGCCCAACCACCGGCCTACGTGTTCGTGTGCTTGTGTCACTCCGCACCTGCAACCAGGGAAGAGGCAAAGATGAAATTCGGAAATTGGGCGTGTCGCGGCGAAATCATTCTCCCTGCGGTCCTCGTTCTGTCGCTGGTGGCAGTCGCTCCGGCAAGAGCACAGGGCCCGGCGCCGGAGACTGCACCGACCCTGTTTCCTGGCGGCGCTCTGGTTTCCTATAACTCCGTCTTTACAACACGCGGGCCCGTCGCGGATGCGACGGGGAGCATCCTGCAAACGGCGCGGCCAACTTTCTCGCATGAAGGCATCTTCAATTTCACTTGGGGCTTCCATCGCAACTTCGATATCGCTGTCGTTGTTCCTGTGGTGACGAACCACTTTCAAATGGCGGGCGCAAACACCGAGCCAACGGCTGGCGGAACTGGACTCGGAGATTTATCGCTCGTTGTGAAGTACCGCTTCCTGCGCCGTGATTCAAAGCGCGGCACGACACAAACTTCCGTCACCGTTGGTCCCAAGTTCCCCTCCGGAGCGACCAGCCTGAGAGCCGCAGTCGGAATGCGGCTCCCGGCAAGTTTGCAGCCCGGATCCGGATCGACGGACTTATTTCTGGCCGGCAATTTTACCTACACGGGCCTCTTCGGCCTAAGGCGCCTGGTAGCCGATGAAGATTTTCACTCGCTCTTGCGCTCGCGCGGGACGCAGGCAACGAGGCTCGGGAGCGATCTCGAATCGCGTTTCTGGCTGTCGTACCGCCCCTATGAGTCGAGCAACGTCGGCCGCGAGTGGTTCATCGGCCCGACGCTTGTGTGGCTCCATTCGCAGGACGACAACATCAGGGGGATCAGGCAGAAGCAAAGTGGCGGCGATGCCCTGCTTGCAGGCGTCACAACATATGTGGGTGTCCGTCCCGGCACGCATTTGTGGTTCGGGATGGATTGGGACGCGGCGCATTCGACCGTGGCGGCCTACATGCCCGTGCGCCGGCACATCAGCTTTGGAATCACGCAGCAATTCCGGCTGCGCCTTTAATCGAGAGGAGGAACGATGAACACGAGAAAGCTTGCACTGTTGTTACTGCTCGGCTCGGTGATTCCGGCAGTGTCCGCGGCGCAAATCAAGCACATCGAAATGCGCGTCGAAGGCATGACCTGAAACTTTTGAGCCTACGGGGTGCAACAGCACCTCGGGCGCCAGGATGGCGTCCAAAAAGTGGAAGTCAGTTTGCTCGACGGGAAGGTCCAGGTCACGTTGAAGGACGACGGGCGCGTGGATCCCGCGCGTCTGATCAAGGCGGTTTATGACAGCGGCGTCACCGTCGCAGAAATGGACATGACCGCACGCGGCCACATCGTGAAGGATTCGTCCGGCGGGATGGTGCTCCAGACCCAGCCGAACCAGTCTTTCGCAATCGTGCCGAATGAATTGTCATCGGGCCTCGAATCGCTGGCCGGCACGCCCGCGGAAATCACCGTTCGCGGACAGCTGTACAAGAAGCCGGCAGGAAAGAAGAAGCCCGACGCGAATGCACCGTTGCGGCTGGTGATCCTCGAAGTGGTGAAGAAGGAACCGTAGGAAAAAAATGCGCAGCCCCGTTCAAGAAGGCCTGATGTTGCTGGTATCCGCGATCCTGGGTTTGGGGCTTGCCGGATGCAGTCGCCACCCGGCAGGCCCCGCTCACGCTGCGGAAGCTGGCGTTCCCGCGGGAGAGATCGGTTCGCGGCTGCCGGATTTTTCAGTTAAGGATTTACAGGGCCGTTCGATTTCGTCGGCGGATCTTCGCGGCAAGGTTGTGCTGATTGATTTCTGGGCCACTTGGTGCGAGCCGTGTAAGAGGGAGATGCCCGGGTATCAAAAGCTTCTCGACAGTTACGGCTCGCGGGGATTCGCCGTGATCGGATTCAAATTCGACACTATGACGGACGCGGAGGATCCCAGTCAATTCGCTAAGAAGTTAGGAATCCGCTATCCACTGGCCGTCGCGCCGGATGAATTGAAGGCCCAATTCGGCGGCATCCTCGGGTTGCCGACCACTTTGCTCTTTGACCGTAAGGGAATCCTTCGAAAAAAAGTGATCGGCTTCGAGTACACCGATGCATTCGAAGCGGAATTGAAGCCATTGCTTTGAGATTGCCACAGTTCGTACTATTGCCCTCGGCGTTTCGTCGTGGAAAGCTAGGAGTGGAGATTTCTGGCGTGGGCGGAGAATTCAAACCAGCGCGACGGCGGCGGGCCTGCTCCCCCGGGCGGGCCCAAGGAGAACCAGCCCCGTGAACCGGGGAGTTCTCCTCGAACTCCTCGAGCAATCGAACCCGCAGCCGAAAGGCGAAGAAAAAGCTAATCGCAACATCCCGAAATTAGAAGTCACTGCAACCCCTTCACAGTCAACTAGATCCATTTTTCTAATCGCAACACTATGGCACTTTTCGCGCGTGCGCTACGCCTTCTGCGCCTGGCGCCGCAGGAACGTCGGCACGTCGAGATCGTCCGACGGCATTTCCGGGACCACGTCGCTAACGTTGCGCGCCACCTGCTGCACCACGTTCGACGGCTGCGGAACCACGTTCGTGTGGTCGCGCCCGGTCTTCCACGTCTTCGGCAAATACGACGGACGGCTGTGCGTTTTCTTGCCGGCCACTTCGCGGAAGCCCGCGGCGATAACCGTGATCTTCACCGACTCCTTCATGGCGTCGTCCTGCACCGCGCCAAAAATGATGTTGGCGTTTTCGTGCGCGGCTTTCTGGATGATGGACGAAGCTTCGTGCACTTCGTGGAGCGAAAGAGTGGACGAGCCGGTCACGTTGATCAAGATGCCCTGCGCGCCCTGGATGCAATTGTCTTCGAGAAGCGGGCTGTTGATGGCGCGATTCGCGGCATCAATGGCGCGATTCGAGCCGGAAGCGACCGCCGTGCCCATCACCGCGTACCCCTGGCCGGACATGATGGTCTTCACGTCGGCAAAGTCGCGGTTGATGATGCCGGGAATGGTGATGATGTCGGAAATGCCCTGCACCGCCTGGCGCAAGATGTCGTCCGCGATGCGGAAGGCTTCGAAGAAGCTGGTGCCGTGCTCGACGCACTCCATCAGCCGCTCGTTGGGAATGACGATGACGGTGTCCACGCAGCCGATCAATTCAGTCAGCGACTGTTCGGCCTGCTGCATGCGGCGCTTGCCTTCGAAGGCGAACGGTTTGGTAACCACGGCCACGGTGAGCGCGCCCAGTTCGCTCGCAAGATTTGCAACCACCGGCGCCGCGCCGCTGCCCGTGCCTCCGCCCAGGCCGGCGGTGACAAAAACCATGTCCGCGCCGTCCAGCGCGTCGAGAATTTTCTCCGTGTCTTCGAGCGCGGCTTTGCGCCCGACCTCGGGATTCGCGCCCGCGCCCAAGCCCTTGGTCAGCTTGGCGCCCAGTTGCAGCTTGACTGGCGCTTGCGAAAGCTTCAGCGCCTGCAAGTCGGTATTGGCGGCGATGAATTCGACGCCTTCCAATTTGGCGCGGATCATGCGATTGACGGCGTTCGACCCGCCGCCGCCCACGCCGATCACTTTGATTCTTGCGCCGTTCTGCGGCTCCTCGGCAAACGATACTCGGAGATTCGATTCTTTCGGCGTCATGCTGTGTCCCCCAGTCTTTCGAGAAATCAGAATTTTTTTCTGCTCCTGCTATGCACCCGCAAACATGCTTTTCAATTTGCCCATCAATCCCGCGGGACGGGCTCCGGCAAGGCGGCGGGTGCGCGCCCCGTACAGCACCAGTCCAACGGCGGTTGCATATTCGGGCCGGGAAACTTCATCGCTCATGCCCGCGAGTCCGCGCGGCACGGCCACGCGCACGGGCAGATTGAAAATTCGTTCGGCCAGCTCGGTGAGCCCGCGGAGATGCGCGCCGCCGCCGGTAAGAACGATGCCGGCGGGAATTTGCGAATCGAGGCCGGCGCGGCGCAGCTCGTCGCGCACGATCATCAGCAGCTCCTGCGCGCGCGGCTCCACGATGTCCGTCAACATGCGCGCAAAAATAGTGCGCGGCGGGCGGTCGCCCACACTGGCGATTTCGATGGGGTAATCCTGCGAGAGCAGCTCGCGCCAGGCGCAGGCGTGCTCGCGCTTGATTTTTTCAGCTTCAGGAATGGGCGTTCGCAAGCCCACAGCGAGGTCATTCGAGAAATGGTCGCCGCCCACGGGAATCGCGACAGTGTGACGCACCACGCCGCCGGTGAAAGCCAGCAATTCCGTGGTACCGCCGCCGATGTCCAGCAGGCAGCAGCCCAGCTCGCGCTCGTCCTGGGTCAGGCAGGCTTCGGCGGAAGCGAGGGGCTCGAGAACGGTGTCGTCCACGCGCACTCCGGCACGATTCACGGCGGTGACAATATTCTGCGTGGCCGTGCCGGAAGCGGTGACGATGTGCACGTTGGCTTCCAAGCGCACACCCACCATGCCGATGGCGTCGCGGATATTGTCCTGCGCGTCGAGAAAAAATTCCTGCGGCAGCACATGCAGAATCTCGCGGTCTTCGGGAAGCGTGACGCCGCGCGCCGTTTCGATAGCCCGGCGAACATCTTCGCGCTGGATGTCACGCGGGCGCGCGCCGACGGTGATGCCGCCGCGGCTGTTCACACCGCGGACGTGTCCGCCGGACACGCCGATGAGCGCGGATTCCACCGGAACACCGACGATGGTTTCCGCTTCCTCAACGGCGCGGCGGATGGAGCTGACCGCCAGATCGAGGTTCACAATCTGGCCCTTGCGCCAGCCTTTCGATTCCGCGGCTCCCAGCGCCGCGAACTTCACGCCGCCGTCGTCTTCCAGCTCGCCGATCAACGCGCAGGTCTTTGCGCTACCGATGTCCAGCGCCACAATGTGCCGGTCTTTCTTATTCAAATCCGCCGCTCCCTTGCGTATTCCTTTGTTACTACGCCTTGCTCATCTGGATCTTTTGCCCGCGGGTCTCTTCGCGGCTGGTTTTGCTGCCGGTTTGGGCGCGGACTGCTGCGCCACCAATTTCGCATTCGCGTTGGTGTCCGGATTGGCCACCACTTCGCCGTTGAAACGCATGTCCAGCGATTCCAGGCGCCCGGCCTTCGCGCGGTACGCGGCGATGTTCTCGAGCAGGGTGCGGTACTTGCTCTGAAAATCGCTGTCGCCGAAATGCACCAGCAACGGCGCGTCGGGCTGAAGGCCGGTGAGAATGGCGCGCAGATCATTCGCGTCCGCCAAATCCACTTCGCTGACTTGCTCCGAAGCTCCGGCGCGCGCGGATTCAACCTGTTGCAGGAATCCGGAGTACATACGCATGGATTTTTCGCGCTGGTCGAGCGGCGTTTCTGTGCCAATGCCACTGACGACAGGAAAATGAAAATCGCCTTTGAGCGGGCGGCTGAGGATCTTGCCGTGCACGTCCACCAGATTCAGATCGTTGCCCTGCCGGAGAAAGGCGATGGGCTTACGCTCGGTGATTTCAATTTCGATTTTATTGGGCAGCGCCCGACGCACCGTGGCTTCTTCTACCCAGGGGAGCGCTTCCAGCTGGCGGCGCCGCTCACCGAGCGGAATGCGCAGAATGCTGCGATTGCGGTCGGCCGAAAAAATTCCCAGGATGCTGGGCCGCTGGACGTAATGCGTTCCGGCAATCTCCACCTGCTCGGGATGAACGAGCGCGAGTTGCGGCGCGAAGAGCAGGAAATGTCCGGTCACGTAGGCCAAAGCCGAGGCAGCGAGACCGGCGACGACCCACACGGTGACGCGCCAGTAGCCTTTCCAGGCCTGCCGGCCGAATTTCCGGCGCTTGATCTCGAGCGGCTTCTGCCGGCGAAGATACTTCGGCTCTTCATCGGCGAGAACCTCGCGCGGGTACGCGTCAGCGTCCATGGCTCTCAGTTTTTCCAGACGATCACCTCGTTCTCCAGCACGATGCCGTACGCCGTGCGCACGCGCTCGCGCACGTCGTCAATCAGTCGCAGCATGTCGGCACAGGAAGCGTTGCCGGCGTTAATGAAAAAATTGGCGTGGCGGTCGCTGACCGCGGCGTCGCCGGAGCGATGCCCTTTGAGTTTCAGCTCGTCAATCATGCGCCCGGCGGAACCACCCGCAGGATTCTTGAAAATGCAGCCGGCGCTCTTCTGGTTCAGCGGCTGGCTGGCGCGGCGTTTTTCGTTGCACATGCGAATGCCCGCCAGGATTTCCTTGTATGGCTTGGAAGGGAGTTCCAGCGTGACGCGCAGCATGACGTCTTCAGGAGCGAAGGACGTATGGCGATAATCAAAGCGAATGTCGTTGCCGCGCACGGTTTCAATCCGGCCGGCCGCGGCGCGGTAGAGTTCCACCTCGCGGACATACGAGCCGATCTGCGTGCCGTAGGCTCCGGCGTTCATGCGCAGCGCGCCGCCCACGCTGCCGGGCACGCCGATCAATCCTTCCATGCCGCCCAGATCGTGTTTGGCGCAGAAGGTGACCATGCCCCCGAGATCCGCGGAGGCGTCCACGTAAGCGCGGTTGCCTTCGACGCGCATGCCCGGATGCGACGTGGGCAGATGCAGGATTACCCAGGGCAGCTCGCCATCGGCAATCAGAACGTTTGTGCCGCCGCCGAGAAATTTATAGGGAATGTTTTCGTCGGCCAGCAGGCGCATGACCTGCGGAATCGTGTCGTAATTGCGGAGCAACAGCTCGTCGGTGGTGCCGCCGATAGCCAGAGACGTTTTTTCTTGCAGCGACACACCGGCGCGCAATTCGACGCCCAACTCTTTCAGTCGCTCAGCAAGCGGCTTGTCGCTAATCCGCATGTGAACTCGATACGTTCGTTCCCAGCAGCATGGCCAGTTGGTCGAGCACGCGGCCCACGCTGCCGGCGCCGATGGCCATCACGGCATCGCCCGGGCGCGCCTCGCGCAGCATGTATTCCATGCCCGCCTGCATGGTGGAGGTGAAAACAACATTTTTATGCCCCGCAGCGCTAATAGCCTGGGCCAGCCGCTCGCCGGTGATGCCTTCGATGGGCTGCTCACCCGCGGCGTAGATCTCCGTCATCACCAGGATGTCCGCCTGGTTAAAGGAGCGGCAGAAATCTTCCCAGAGATGGTGCGTGCGCGTGTAACGATGCGGCTGGAAGAGAACCAGCAGACGTTTGTAAGTGCAACCGCGCGCGGCTTCCAGCGTGGCGCGAATTTCGGCGGGATGATGGCCGTAGTCGTCAATCAGCGTGACTCCGGCATAGGGACCCTTGATTTCGAAGCGGCGGCCGACACCCGCAAACTTTGCGAGTCCCGCGCGAATCAAGTCGGCCGGCACATTCAGCGACAGCGCCACGGCGGCTGCGGCGGCGGCGTTGCGCACATTGTGAATTCCCGGAGGCGTGGCCAGATGGAAGACGCCGAGATCTTCGCCGCGATAGGCAAGGTGGAATTCGCTCGCAAGACCCTTGAGCGCCACTTGCGAGATGACCAGATCGGCCTGGCTGGAAGTTCCGTAGGTGATCACCGGGCGCTTCACGCCCGGGAGGATGGCCTGAACGTTAGGCTCGTCGAGACAGAGAATGACCGTGCCGTAAAACGGCACGCGATTCACGAATTGGAGAAAAGCCTCCTGAATGTCATCGAGCGAGCGGTATTGATCGAGGTGCTCGCGGTCAATGGTGGTGACCACAGCGACAACGGGCGCGAGAAGCAGAAACGAGCGGTCGCTTTCATCCGCTTCAACAACCATGTAATCGCCCTGTCCCACGCGGGCGTTGGCGCCGACGTGATTCACGCGCCCGCCGACCACGAATGTGGGATCGAGTCCGGCAGCGCCGAGGACCGAAGCGACCATTGAGGTGGTGGTGGTTTTTCCGTGCGCGCCGGCAACGGCGATGCTGTATTTCAGGCGCATCAGTTCCGCGAGCATTTCCGCGCGGGGGATGACCGGAATTTTCAAGTGGTGCGCTTCGACCAGTTCCACATTGTCGGGGCGAACCGCGGAAGAGACGACGACCACATGCGCGCCGTGGACGTTTTCGGCCTGATGGCCTTCATGAATCGTGGCGCCGAGATTGCGCAGGCGCTCGGTGACAGAAGTAATCTTCAAATCCGAACCGGAAACGGCATAGCCGGTCGAGAGCAGGATTTCGGCGATGCCGCTCATGCCGCTGCCGCCGATACCGACCAAGTGGATGCGCTGGAAATTGAGAAATGTGATCGTCATTGGCGCCCTGCTCCCTCGCCGCCTGCGGGCCGGGCCAGCCCATCGAGCAGGTCAACGATATCCTCAACGGCGCGCGGGCGAGCGAGCGAGCGGGCGCGCTGTTCCATCTCTGCAATTCTCCGGGGCTGGTCCAGGAGGGAGAAAATTTCGTTTGTCAGGCGCTGCGGTCCGAGTTCGTCCTGTGGAATCAGCCGGGCGGCGCCGGCGGCCTGCATGGCCTGCGCATTGCGCATCTGGTGCGCGTCAGTGGCGGCTCCGAATGGGATGAAGATGGCGGCGCGTCCGGCGGCAGAAACTTCGGCGACGGTAATCGCGCCCGAGCGGCAGACAATCAAGTCTGCCTGGGCAAACCTCTCCGCCATATTCTCGATGAAGGGAACCACCTCCGCATGGAATTCGCGCTGCGCATAAGCCACGCGGACGTCATTATAGTCGCGTTCGCCGGTTTGATGCACCACGAAAAGCTGACTTTTTCGCGGCGCCAGAAGGTCGAGCGAAGCGACAACGGCGCGATTGATGGGCGCAGCGCCGCGGCTGCCTCCGGTAATGAGGATGCGGAATGGCAGGCTGTGTTCCTTGGGCGGCACGGAGAAGAATTCACGCCGAACCGGGCAACCGGTGACCACGGATTTGCGGCCCAGGCGCTCGGCAGTCTCCTGGTGCGCGACGGCCACGCGGCTGGCCATGTTGGCAAGCACGCGATTGGTGAAGCCGGGTTCGACATTGGGCTCGAAAATTACCGTAGGGATGGAGTTCAGGGTGGCCAGCAGCATCATGGGACCGGACGCGTAGCCGCCGACCCCGAAGGCCACGTCAAAGCGGTGGCGGCGGATGATTTCAGCGGAATCCCACAGGCCCGCAGGGAGCAGCGCGGCGTTGCGAAAGAATTTCACGCCGCCGATACCTTTGAGCCCGGCGACACGAATCAATTCGAACGGGAGTCCGGCTTGCGGGACCAGTTTGGACTCGAGTCCGCGTTCGGTGCCTACAATCACGACTTCCCTCTCTCCCTCACCGCCGCGAGCGAGCCACTCGCGAGCCACAGCGACAGCCGGAAACACATGACCGCCGGTGCCGCCTCCGGCAATCAGCAAACTTTTCGCGCGCAACCTCGTGTCCGGTGCCGCGCCGTGCGTGCCGCTGAAGCTGCCCGTGCCGCTCACGTCTCCGCCGCGTGCTGGCTGATATTCAAAAGCACGCCGGTGGCCAGAAGCATGCCGAGCAGACTCGAGCCGCCGTAGCTGATGAACGGCAGCGGGATACCCTTCGTGGGCATTAGGCCGAGCACCACACTTAAATTCACCAGCGCCTGGCCGACGACCATGGTGGTGATGCCCAGGCCCAGCAGACGGCCGAATTCGTCGGGAGCTTTCATCGCCGCCTGCAACCCGCGCCAGCCGTACACGGCGAACAGGATCAGCACGACGGCAGCGCCGATGAAACCAAGCTCTTCGCAGATCACCGAGAAAATGAAATCCGTGTGCGACTCAGGCAAAAAGAAAAGTTTCTGGCGGCTCTCCATCAACCCAACGCCCGCAAATCCCCCCGATCCCACGGCGATGAGCGATTGCAGCAGTTGAAAGCCGTGGCCCTGAGGATCCGAGCCGGGTGAGAAGAAAGCGCGCGCGCGCTCGAGGCGGTAGGGTTCCATGATGATGAGAATGGCCATCACCGGAATGGCGGCCAGCGCCGTGGCGGCGATATAGCGATAGGAAATGCCCGCGACAAAAAGCATGACCATGGCAATCAGGAAAATCATGCACGCGGTGCCCATATCCGGCTCGGCGAGAACCAGTCCGGCGAGCAGCACGACGGCGCCGAACGCGGGGGCAAGCGTGTGCAAGGGGTCGTTGACGCCAAATCCGCGCGGCGCGCGCCGAATTTCCAGAAACCAAGCCAGATAGAAAATCACGAAAAGTTTGGCCAGCTCCGACGGTTGCATGCTGAGCGGCCCGAAGCGCATCCAACGATGCGTCTGATGAGAGCGGTCGAGAAACAGGACGGCGATCAGCAAGAGCAACGTGACGCCCAGCCCGGTGAAAATCACGCGCGGCTGGCGCAGCTTGCGGTAGTCCGTGTTCATCAGCCAGAACATTCCCGCGATTCCGAGCGCGACCCACAGCAACTGGCGGAGCAGGAAGGTGTAGCCGTTGCCGGTCTGCTGGCCGAGGGTGATGGCCGAGGCGCTGAACACCATAACCGCGCCGATGAAACAGAGTGCCAGCGTGACGCCGAAAAGCTGGCGGTCCGGCGTAAAGCTACGCGGCATCGTTGATCTCCTTGGCAGCCGGAGCCCCGGCGGATTTTCGAGCATGGCCGGCGACCAGCTCCTTGAAAACGCGGCCGCGATGCTCGTAATTTTCGAATTGGTCGAAACTAGCGCATGCGGGCGCGAGCAAAACGGTGTCGCCCGGTTTGGCGCGCTCACGGGCGAGATGCACGGCGTGTTCGAGTGTGCCGGCGTGTTCGATGGGCACGGCTTCGCCCAGGTCCGCGGCAATTTTTTTCGCCGCGGCGCCGATCAGAATCACCAGGCGCGCACGCTGGCGCAGCGGCTCGATGAGCGGAGAGTACGGGCTGCCTTTGTCCTTCCCTCCGAGGATAACGAGGAGCGGGCCGGGGAAGGCTTCGATGGCTTTGAGCGTAGCGTCAACGTTTGTGGCTTTCGAGTCATTGTAGAAAGCCAAGCCGTCAATTTCGCCCACGAATTCCAGGCGATGTTCGACGCCGGCGAAAGTTTTCACGCCCTTGGCGATGGAGGCGGGATCGGCGCCGGCAAGATGGGCCGCGGCGCAAGCCGCCAGAACGTTTTCGAGGTTGTGTTCCCCACGCAAGGGGATGTCCGCACGGCGGGCCAGAGACGTCTCGGCCCCTTCCAGGCGGAAAAAAATCTGGTCGTCGCGGAGAAACGCGCCTTCGGCCACGCGTTTCTGGCGGCTGAACCAGAAGATGCGGCCGCGTGCGGGCATGCGACGGGTGACTTCGGGATCGTCGGCGTTGAGGACAGCGGCATCGCGATCCAGGAGATTTTCAAACAGGCGCATTTTGGCCCGGGCATATTCATCAAATGAAGCGTGGCGGTCGAGATGGTCGGGCGTGAGATTCAGGATGACACCGATATCGGGGCGGAAAGCTTCGATGGTTTCCAGTTGGAAGCTGGAAATTTCAGCGACGGTGACAGTAGTGTCCATCGAAGATTCAACCAGCGCGAGAAGCGGAACGCCGATATTGCCGCCGACAAGAGTGGGAATGTTGGCGGTTTTTAAAATGTGCGCCACGAGAGACGTGGTGGTGGTTTTGCCGTTCGAGCCGGTGATGGCCACCAGTTTGCCGCGGAGGAAGCGCCACGATAGTTCAATTTCGCTCCACACCGGAATGTTGCGAGCGCGCGCCGCCGCGAGCACGGGAAGGTTAGCGGGAACGCCGGGACTGAGGACGATCAGGTCCTGTTCCAGGAAAATTTCGGGATTGTGCCCGCCGAGTTGGAGCGTCACACCGGCGTCACGAAGCCGCGCGGGGTCGTCACCAAGCTCGGATTCGGGCTTTTCATCCGTGGCAGTGACCGTGGCCCCGTAACCGGCAGCAAAGATGGACGTGGCCATGCCGGTGCGCGCCAGTCCCACGACCAGCACGCGCTTCCCTGCCAGATCGATTCCCGGCCTCAATTCCCTTTCACCTCAGTTTCAACGTGGTCAGCGAAAACAGCGCGAACACCAGCGCGACGATCCAGAAGCGGACAATAATTTTCGATTCGCTCCAGCCCAGCAACTCGAAATGATGGTGCAGCGGCGCCATGCGGAAGACGCGCTTGCCGGTCAATTTGAACGAGCCGACCTGGATGATTACGGAGAGCGCTTCGAGGACGAAGACGCCGCCGATGGAGAGCAGCAGAATTTCCTGCTTGATGATGACCGCCACGGTGCCAATGGCGCCGCCGAGCGCGAGTGATCCAACGTCACCCATGAACATTTCCGCGGGATGCGCGTTGTACCAAAGAAAACCAAGAGAGGCTCCGACCAGCGCGCCGCAGAAAATCACCAGGTCGCCGACATCGGGAATCTTTTGAATTTCCAGGTAATCGGCAAAGCGCGCGTGGCTGGAGATGTACGTCAGCACGGTCAGCGCGGTGGAAGAGACCAGCACGCAGCCGATGGCCAGCCCGTCGAGCCCGTCAGTGAGGTTGACGGCATTCGATGTGCCCACGATGACCAGGACAAGAAAAACTATGAAGGGCATGTAGGCCAGCGGCCAGATGAAATTGTGGCCGAGCAGCGAATGTATGACCAGATCGGGGTGCAGGCGCTTCAGAAACGGGACGCTGAGCTGCGTGGTGTAGGCGCCCCTGACTTGCAAATCGAGGAGAACCGCGCCAACGAGAATGCAAGTGAGCACCTGAAGGAAAAATTTTGCGCGGGGTCGCAGACCCATGTTCCGCTTGCGGACCACCTTGTTGTAATCGTCCACAAAACCGATGGCGCCGAACGAGAGAGTGGCGCACAAGGCAAGCATGACGTATGGATTTCTCAGGTCGGCCCACAGGAGCGTGGGAATCACAATGGCGGCAACGATGAGCACGCCTCCCATGGTGGGCGTGCCGGCTTTTTTCTTGTGTGCTTTGGGGCCTTCTTCGCGGATGTATTGCTTTACCTGCATTTCGCGCAGGCGGTCAATCACCCAGGGGCCCAGAAGCAGAGAGAGCAAGAGCGCCGTGAGGCTGGCGACCGCGGTGCGCACAGTTATGTAGCGGAACACATTCAGCGGGCTGAAGTATGGGCGCAAGAGAAAGAAGAAAAGGTAGTAGAGCATTTCAGCTCCGTCCCTTCTTCCCCGCCGGCGCAGGTTCTTGCGTCGGTGTCGCTATCGCGCGCCGGTGTTTTGCTTCGATGGCTTCGAGAACTTTCTCCATACGCACGCCGCGGGAGCCCTTCAGGAGCAGTAGGTCGCCGCGAACGATAAATTCGGAAATGAATTTCGCGGCTTCGCCGGAATTCTCGAAGAACCGCGCGCGGTCTTTCGGGTGGCCGGCTTTGACAGCGGCACCCACGAATTCGGCGGCGTGGCCCTGCGCGCCGATGATCCAGTCGATTTTCCCAAATGATGCGGCGTGGCGGCCGCACTCGCGGTGCAACTCACCTGTGGATGCGCCCAACTCCAGCATTTCGCCGGCAACGAGAATGCGGCGGTGATATCCGGGCGTGGAGGCAAGCAAGTCCGCGAGCGTGTTGAGCGCCGCAGGACTCGAGTTGTAAGTGTCATTGATCACTGTAAAGCCGTCTTCGAACCGCACCACTTCGCCGCGCTTATCCGCGGGCACGAGCGTGGGGAAGACACGGCGCGCCTCCTCTGCGCCGATGCCCCAAACGCTGGCCGCAGCAAGCGCGGCAACCGCGTTCATCACGTTGTGGCGCCCAATCAGCGGTAGTTCCAGACGCGCGCGTCCCACGGGCGAGACGAAATCGAAGGCTGAGCCTTCGACGCCGCGCTCCTCGATGGCTTCGGCGCGAAATTCCGCATGCGTTCCAGTGTCGGCGCCAAACCAGACCACCGGGCCGCGCGCAACCTCCGCGAACTTCACCACGCGCTCATCATCAGCATTCAGCACCGCCGTCGCATTCGGCCAGGCCAGGTTTTCAATCAGCTCACGCTCCGCCAGGGCAATCTCCTCAATCGAGGAAAAAAATTCGAGATGCTCGACGGCCACACGCGTGATGACGCCGACATCCGGCGGCGCAATCTGCGCCAGCCGCGCCAGTTCGCCTCGATGCGACATGCCCATTTCAATCACCGCCGCTTCGTGCTCGTCGCCGAGAGTGAGCAGCGTGAGCGGCAGCCCGTATTCGTTGTTCAAGTTCCCCAGGGTCTTCAATACGCGGAACCGCGCGGCCACAAGCGCCGCCAGAATTTCTTTCGTGGTGGTCTTGCCGATCGAACCTGCCACGCCGCCGATTTTGCGCCCCGGCCGCGCCTGCCTCCAGATATCGCAGGCCCGCGAGGCAAGTCGGTGCAGGGCCGCGAGTGTGTCGTCCACGGCGAAGAGACAGCGGCCAATTTCCGGCGGGTATTGCGCGAATCTGTCCCTCGCCACCACCCCGGCCGCAGCCCCGCGCTCGAGAGCCCCGGCAACATGATCGTGTCCATCGTGACGCGGACCGCGTATGGCGAGGAACAGTTCCCTGGGCTGAACAGTACGAGAGTCAATCGAGACGCCGGCCAGCCCGGCCAGGGGGTCAAGCCCCGCGGGAGGCGAGACACCCAATGCTTCAGCCACTTGAACCACCGTCCACCGCATTCGGTCCCCAATGGGCTCGGCTTCACTCTCAAGCGCCAGCTCTCGAAAGTGCAAATTTGGTGCCGTTCGAGGCCGCTACTCGGCGGCCGACCGCTTCGAGTACCCCTTGCGCCGCAGAATGGCGCGCGCTTTTTCTCGATCGTCGAACTCGAAAGTGCGGTCGCGCAAAATCTGGTAATTCTCGTGGCCTTTTCCGGCCAGCAATACGATGTCGCCCGGCCGCGCTTCGTCCATGGCCATTTCCAACGCGGCGTCGCGATCCGGCTCGATGCGATAGGTGGCGTTCACTTTCTGCAGGCCGACGACGACATCGTTGATGATGCGCAGCGGATCCTCGCTGCGCGGATTGTCGCTGGTCAGAATCACCAGGTCGCTGAGCGAGCCGGAAGCCTCGCCCATCAGCGGGCGCGTGGAGCGGTCACGCTCCCCACCCGCGCCGAACACGGTGATGATGCGCCCGGTAGGATTGAGCTCGCGGGCGGTGGAGATGAGATTGCGCATGGCGTCGTCCGCATGAGCGTAGTCCACCACGACGAAAAACGGCTGCCCTTCGTCCACGCGCTCAAAGCGGCCGGGAACTTGAGCGAGATTGGAGATGCCCCGCTCGATCTGCGCGGTGGAAAGGCCCAGTCCGATGCCGGCGCCGATAGCCGCAAGAATGTTGTAAACGTTGATGCGACCGACCAGAGAAGACCGCACCTTGACAGGCCCCATGGGAGTTTCCGCCGTGAAATCGAGGCCATGAAAGCTGAGCGCAAATTTCTTGGCAGTCAGATCCGCGGCGCTGTTCAAGCCGTACGTCAGCGTGCGTTTTGCCAGGCCCTCCAGGCGCGGTGAGTAGGGATCATCCGAATTGATGGCCGCAACGTCCGGCGCGCCCGCTCCGGTGCCTTCGAACAAGCGGCGCTTGGCGGCGAAATATTCTTCAAAGGTCTTGTGGAAATTCAGATGGTCGCGCGTCAGGTTGGTGAAAATCGCGACTGCAAAATGGCAGCCCCACACGCGCTCAAATGCCAGGGCATGCGAGCTGACTTCGAGCACGGCGTGCCTTCCGCCGGCGTCGCGGACTTCGGCAAACATTTGTTGCAGGTCGAGAGACTCCGGCGTGGTGTTGACGGCTTTGCGCGAGCCCTGCGGAGTGCGGTAGCCGGTGGTGCCGATGAGGCAAGTGGTGGAGCCGGCAGCTTGCAGCAGCGAATCGACGATAAAGGAAATTGTGGTTTTGCCGTTGGTGCCGGTGACGCCGACGAGTTTCAAACTGTCGGCCGGATGGCCGTAGAAATTCGCGGCCGCACCCGCCAGGCTGCGGCGCTCAGAGCCGGGCAGCAACTGCACCCAGGTAATCTCCGGGGGCAAGCCGGAGCGCCGCGATGCTTCACTGGCAATGGCAACGGCGCCGCGCTTGACGGCGTCGAATACAAACTCGGTCGCGTTCAATTTTTCGCCGTGAAAGGCAAAGAACAGATCGCCGGGTGCGGCCTTGCGGCTGTCGTAAACAATGGAGCGGACTTCCACCTCCTTCGGCCCTGAGATCGAGGCGATTTCAACTCCAGCGAGCATTTCGGGCAATTCCATTCTTGATTTCTCTAACCTCGGTTTCGCACTATCCTGTTCCACACTCGGACGCTCATCTGCAATCGCACTCAATTCCAGTCCCTCCGCATGGCCGCCGGCACCAGTTCTCCCGCGCGGCCGAAACGCACGGTTACAGTCGAGCCGCGAGTAACATGCGCGCCTGCCTCCGGGGACTGTTCAATGGCAACTCCGTTGCCAATCAGCGAAGGGGCCAACCCCAATTGCAGGCAAGTTTCAGTGACGGCGCGGAGCGTTTTTCCAGAAAAATCCGGAACATCCACGGCATCGTCATTTTCAAAAGCGACCATGGGCGCCGTCGCCGTGGCTCGCTGGTTTTTCGCCGCAGCGGCCTGGAATCGCGCGCGATTGGAATCAGTGCCTGCTGGCTGCGGCGCGGGCCGGGGATTTTTTGCCGTTTCGACATCCGGCGCAGCAGGCACGTCGTGCGAAATTTCCAAGTACGTCAGCACCTGCTGGGCGATGTGTTTGAACACCGGGCCGCCCACGTCGCCGCCATAGTGCAAGCCCACGGGCGAATCGAGCACCACCAGAATCGTGACAACCGGTGTATTTACCGGTGCGAATCCAACGAACGAGGCGACATACTGGTTGGGAGAGTAGCGTCCCGTGGCTGGGTCAATCTTCTGCGCCGTGCCGGACTTCCCTGCGGCTGTATAGCCGTCGAGCTTCGCGGGCTTTCCAGTACCTCCGAGAATAACGCTTTCCATCATGTCGCGCAAAGTGGCCGCGGTGCGCGCGTCGGTCACCTGTTGCGGCTCCGGCACAGGACGCGGCGCCGTGACCGTGCCGCCGTGAATATCTGCGACCACTCGCGGGCGGTACAGCATGCCGCCATTGGCGATCGCCGTGACCGCCGAAATGATCTGCACCGGCGTAACGCTCACTTCCTGGCCGATGGCGATAGAGCCGATGGAGCTGGCAGTCCAGTATTCGAGCGCACGGAAAAGCCCGCGATTTTCGCCTGGCAGTTCGATGCCTGTGGTTTGACCGATGCCGAAATCTTCGATTTTGTCGTGCAGCCGGGGAGCGCCAAGGCGCAGAGCGATCTTGATGGTGCCCACGTCGCTCGATTGCGCCAGCACGTCGCGAACGCTCAGAATGCCAAACGGCTTGTGATCATGAATCAGCCGGCCGGCCACCAGGATGGAACCCATCTGGCAATCAATCAGCTCGCGCGGATTGGTGATGCCGTTTTCGAAGGCGCCCGCCAGCGTGACCATCTTGAAGGTTGAGCCCGGCTCGTAGGCGGCGGCCACGGCGCGGTCCATGCGCGCTTCGTCGGGATATTTTCCGGCGTTGTTGGGATCGAACGTAGGCCAGTTGGCAACGGCCAGAAGATGGCCGTTGTTGGGATCCTGAATGACCACGGTTCCATTTTTCGAGTGCGTCTGTCCGATGGCCAGAGCCAGCTCTTTTTCGGCGATGAATTGAATGGTCTGGTCGAGAGTGAGAACGACAGTGGCGCCCGGGTCGGGCGCTTCTTCGCTGCGGTCATAGTGGCGGCGGCGTCCGTCGGCCATCACCAGCATGCGTCCCGGCCGCCCGCGAATCACTTTGTCGAAGGACTGCTCGATGCCGGCCAGGCCCTTTTCGTCCACGTTGACGAAGCCCACCACGTGGGCGGCCAATTCGTGCTGGGGATAGACGCGGCGATATTCCTTCTGAAAAAAGACGCCGCGTAGATTCATGTCCTCGACGCGCTGCACCGTTTCCGGCGAAACTTTTCTGGCCAGGCGTACGGGAGTCTTGGCGTCGCGGATTTTTGTTTCCAGCTCATCGGCGGAAAGATTCAGGATGGGAGCGAGCAGACGCGCGACCATGGCAGGATCCTTTATTTCGACCGGATCGCCGAACGCGGAATCCATGGGAATGCTGACGGCCAACTCGCGGCCCTTGCGGTCATAAATGGGGCCGCGGCGCGGGCTGATTTCAAAGGTGTGCTGTTGCTGCCGCTGGGCTTTCGCGAAGTAATCCACGTAGCAGAAAAGCTGGAGATAACTAAGGCGGACGATGATCACCGCCATCCAAACTGCTGCGACAATCCAGACCACCAACCAGCGGAGACGCGGGCTGCGCTGCTCCATGGACTCCGGCCTACCCTACCGAATCGTCATCCCGGCAGGCATCCAGGAGACTGCGCCGGGAAAAAGAACCACAGCCGGACCGCCGCGGAAACATGTCAGGGCCGGGAAGATTGAAGCGGCGCGCGCGCCTGGGCCAGGACGGCGCCGGCCGGCTCTTCAGCCGGGGCCACCTGTCCGGGCACCGGAACGGTCAAACCCAGTTGTTGCCGCGCGATGGCATCAACCCGCGCGGGAGAGCGCAGCGTGGCGACTTCGAGATGGAGTTGCTGGTTCAGCTCCGCGGCTTTGGCGCGGCTGGATTCAAGCTGTTCCACCTGGTAGCGGAGCTGGATGCATTCAAAGTGCTGCCAGGCGTAGAACAGCAAGCACGCGGCCATGGCCGCGCCGGCCAACACGCGGCGCCAGAATTCCTGCAATTGCGCGGGTTCCGCCACGCGCGCTAGGCGCGAATTATCAATGCGCTTTACCGTGTAATATTCCGTCATTGCCAGCCTCTTTCGTGCCGCGATTCCTCGGGCGCCAATTTTTCCGCCACGCGCATTTTTGCGCTGCGGGCGCGAGGATTTCTGTAAATCTCTTCCTCGCCGGGCTGGATGACTTTCTTGGTGAGAATGCGGAACTGGCCAGCGCGGGCCAGATCCTGAAACGCGTGCTTGACCAGACGATCTTCGAGCGAGTGATAACTGAGGACGATCCAGCGTCCTCCGGAATTCATAGTGGCAGGGGTCCGCGAAAGAAACTGCTCGAGTTCCTCCGACTCTCGATTCACCGCTATCCGCAGCGCCAGAAACGTTTTTGTCGCGGGATGCAGTTTCTGCCTTCCCCTTGCTTTACGTCCCCCTGCCACAACCGTTGCCAGGTGCGCCGTGTCGCGGATCGGCCGCGCTCGTACGATGGCCCTGGCGATTCTGCGTGAATCCCTCTCCTCGGCTTTCTGGTAGAGGAGGTTGGCCAGATCTTTTTCCGGCCAGTGATTCACAATCTCTTCCGCTGTCAGCGGCTGGTCTGGATTCATGCGCATGTCCAACGGCGCGGCCCAGCGGAACGAAAATCCTCGTTCCGGGCTGTCCAGTTCCAGACTCGAAATCCCCAGATCAGCGACCACCCCGTCCAGGGGAGGCAGCTTCCAATTCGCCGCCACTTCGCCGATCTTCGAAAACTCTTCGTGCACCAGAATCACCCGACGCCCCTCAGGCCCCAGCCGCTCCCGCGCAATTTCCAGCGCCCGCGGGTCCCGGTCTATCCCCAGCAAGTGCCCGGTGGTCAGGCGCCGCGCGATTTCCGCAGCGTAGCCGCCCGTTCCCACCGTGGCATCCAGGTACGAGCCCTCCGGCCGAATCCGCAGCCAGTCCATAACTTCTTGCAGCAGAACCGGCGTATGCAGAACGCTCAAACCCTAGATGCCCAGATCTCCAAACGCTTTTTCGTCTTCCGCCGTAATCGGATTACTCTTCAACCGCTCCACGAACCGGGCGTGATTCCAGACTTCCAGGTGCCGCAAGGCGCCCTGAACGTCCACTTCCCCCTTCATTTCCGCCGATTCGCGCAACAGAGGTGGAATCAGCAGGCGCCCCTGCCCATCCACCTCCACAACCTGGCCGTAATAATTCGCTCGTTCCAGAAATTTTCGCTTGGTGGCGTCGTAGGATGACTTTTTTGCCAGCACTTCCTCGATGCGTTCCCATTCCTTTAAGGGATAAATGCGCACATGATCGCCGCTCGCGGAGGTGACGTAGAATTTCTTGCCGGCCTTGCGCAATTGTTCCAGGAAGTCGGCCGGGATTTTCACCCGCCCCTTCTCGTCCACCGTCGCCAGATAGCTGCCCCGCAGCATGGAAGCCTTGGAAAACCTTGTCCGGGGTGTGGAATGCCACAGTCACTCGCCAGCGCGCCCCTCGAACCGCTTTGTCGTGCTTTTCTGGTGCTGATCGCCGCTTGCCGGGTTTCTTTGCTTCGGCCTGCTGGCTGCTACTTCCCTCTACTTCTTACCACTCTGCGCCACTTTCTCCCACTTTGTGCCCCGATTGTAGATAGGAACGCGCCGGTGTCAAGAGGAATTATTCTCAAAGTGAAAAAAGTTTTTGCGTGCGCGAAGAAGGGCTAGTGGTGCTTCCCGAAGAAACCACTATTAGTGGTGGAGGGACCAGTCGAGGCTCGCAGGCCTAGTTGGCCGGTTGATGCCAAGCCTCCAAAATGTTCTGTAACGGTAAACAGTGCGCGAAAAATATTTCTCCGGCGCCGGAATCCAGGCGGGGATCAGCGCCGAGCCGTCCGGGTTCATGGCGTCGGAGCATTCGTCAGCGAGTTCAAGTCGCGCAGCGTGGATTGTTCGTCTGGCGAGAGCCCTTGCATGAACTTCGGGTCGTTCAGGGCCTTCTCCCTTTCTTCGGGGGTCATGTCGCGCAAGGCACGCAGCCGCCTGTTGATGGCTTGCTTTCGGGCCTGCGGCATCTGCTGCATTTTTGGAAAGACATCATTCTGGTAGTGCTCGCGCTGTTCCGGCGTCATGTTGCGGAGTGCTGTCCAGCGGTCCTTCATGGCCTGTTGCTGCGTAGGGGTGAGCCGGTTCCACTTCTCCAGATTCTCGCGGATTTGCTGCTGGCGCGCCGGCGGAAGCTTGTTGAAGTCCTCACTGTTCTTGAGGAATCGCTCTTGCTCCTCGGGGGGCCGATCGCTCAATCGCTCGACCCATGACGGTGGCAGGTTCTTCAGATTGCGTCCGGCACCGGCTCCCTTCCCTGCGCCGCCGGCTTCGGATTTGGGATCGGGCTTGCCGGAATTCTCCCCCGCGCTTTCGTTGGGCGCGGCATCTTCGGACTTGTTCGGCGCCGCTTTTTTATTCGCATCCGCGTTTTTTTTGTGCTGAGCGTTGGCTTTGCGCTGGGCCTGCCGCGCGGCCCGGCGCTGCGCCGGAGTAGGCGGATGTGGCTGCTGCGCGCGGGCACACTGCGACGCGAGGCCCATTAGCAGGGCCACTGTCAGCGCGAAGATGGGCGCGAGGCGGCGCATTTATTATCCGCCGTCCCCCTGTGGCCGCTCCACTTCGCCTTGTGGCACTGCCTCCGGCCGAGTCTGAGGAGGAAGTTCCGACAGCACTTCAGAATTGGAGAGCACATCGAAATTTTCTAGCACGCCCAGGTGATCAATCATCTGGAATTGCTCTTCCTCCGTTGGCGCGACAGCCAATGAACGCGTAGGATTCTGCGGCAGCCGCGCCATCCATACAGTCAGCGCAGCAAGCAGGGCCACGGAAAACGCCAGCCGTGGCTGTGGCACAAACCAGCGGAACCACCCGCGCTCGGGCTCAGCGGCGATGCGCTGGCGAACCCGCGAATCGAACGCGAAGGAGGGCTCGTGCGCGGGTAGCTCGTCGAGCACGTTCCACACTTTGCGAAATTCTTCAGCGCGCGTGCGGCACGCGGAGCACGCAGCCAAGTGGTCTTCCACTTCGCGGCGCTCCGCGGAATTCGCGCGGCGGTCGAGATATGCAAGCAGTTGCATCGAGCAATCTTCACACTTCATGTGGGCCTTCCTTCCCCTGCGCGATGCGTCACCGGCTGAGCGACCAGCGGCGCCAGTTCCACCCGCAGGGTCTCGTAAGCGCGAAAGAGAAGCGATTTGAGCGCGCTTTCCGAGCATTCCAGAATCTTGGCAATCTCTGTGTAGTCCATCTCTTCATACTTATGCAGCAAGACGGCCACGCGTTGCTTTTCCGGCAACGCCGCGATGGCCCGCTGAATCACCCGCGCGCGATCGCGTTCCATCATGTGCTCGTCAATGCGCATGTCCCGGGCCGCAACCTGCACCGGCGCTTCATCCTCCTCCACAGGCGCGTCCAGCGACACCTGCGCCTGGCGGTAGCGATTGTCACGCACGGAGTTCAGCGCCAGATTTGTGGCGATGCGGAACAGCCAGGTGGTGAACTTCGCGCTGGGAGAATACTCTTTCCTCGCGCGATAGATCCGGAGAAAGACTTCCTGAGCAAGGTCCTCTGCTGTGGCCGCATCTCGCACCATGCGGTAGAGGAAACTGACCAGCGGGCTGCGATACTTCCGCAACAGGAGGTCAAAGGACGCGGAGTCCCCGGCCTTCACGTCCAGCATCAATTGGACGTCAGAGCTGGTCATAACCTCCACAGTCTATCTAACACGAGTGCTGCCATAAAGTTGCAGAAACTCGATTCGGTCCTGCCGGTCACCAGCAAGATGGTGCCTAATATCTCTGTCGGGAAGGGCAACGGATGTATCATATTTGGAATCAAGAACTTCGGGAGGGGCCATGAAGCCGATCTTGGCGGGAGTCTTAGGCATCTACTTGGCGCTATCCTGCCCGGCTGCCCGAAGCCAGCCCGCCGGGTCTGACCCGGGACGGGGCGTGGATTGCAATGTCACAGCTGAAGAAGTCAAAGTTTTTTCTGCTGTCTTAGAAAGCCAAAAAAACATTCCGAAGGATAGAGATGAACTGCTAGTGCTTGACACGACCGTGGCCGCGGAAGGTAAGTCGCTGTTCGGGAGCGCCCGAAACCGATCTGGAACTTATGTCGCCGAAAACAAGACAATTCCAGCAGACGAAACAGTCGTCGATTACGAGAGCCAGGTGAAGACTTCGTGTCGACTGAACTCGCCTCTGAAACTAAATAAGACATATCAGCTAGTTTCATATGAGACGATCCGTGGATTCTTCCAAAGCGATCCGAACAAAATCTTTGAAGGATGGCGGGAATTTCAAAAGAATTTTCCGAAAACCTGAGGATACTGGTCCTTCTCGCGGGTCGGCTTCGAT
>Ga0210408_10000663_pt1 | contig 40801 bp, 29 predicted proteins | sample IncBWH4MmetaG_FD_155471 | JGI IMG/M metagenome (GOLD analysis project Ga0210408, IMG submission 155471) | Forest soil microbial communities from Barre Woods Harvard Forest LTER site, Petersham, Massachusetts, United States - Inc-BW-H-4-M | ecosystem: Environmental > Terrestrial > Soil >...
ACCAGACTCATGGTCACTCGCGACCGAACAGGCCGGTCGGCTTGACCGCCAGCAGCAGCGCCATCGGCGCGTAAAGCGTGAAGTAGGAGACCTCGGGAAACAGCGCCTTGCCGAAGTTGTCGGCGAGGCCAACGACCAGCGCGCCGATTGCCGCGCCGGTGAGGCTTCCCATGCCGCCGATGATGACCACAGCAAATGCGATCGGCAGGATTTGGAAATCGAGGCCGGGATAGACGCCGAGAAAGGCCCCGCCGATCACGCCGCCGAGCGCCGCGAGCGCCGAACCGAGCGCGAAGATCAGCATGGAAATTCGCGAGGTATCGATGCCGACCCCGCGCGCCATCTGGGCGTCATCGACGGTCGCGCGCACCGCCGCCCCCATGCGGGTCTTTTCCATCGCCAGCCACAGGGTGACGCCGATCACCACGGCGAGACCGATCATGAAAATGCGATAGACCGGTAGATAAAGCCCGCCCACCAGCACGCTGCGGGTCAGCGCCGCTGGCGGAGCGATGTCCATATTGTCGCCGCCCCAGATGTCGAGCGCGCCCTGCTGAAACAGGAAGGCGAAGCCGACCGTGAGCAGAACCTGGCGCAGCGGGTCGAAGCCGAGTGGCCGCAGGAAAATGCGCTCCATCAAGAGGCCGATCACCGCAACGGCAAGTGCAGCGGCCGGCAGCGCCAGCGCCCACGAACCCGTCGACCAGATCACCGAAAGCGCAACGTAGCCGCCGAGGAGGAAGTAAGCGCCGTGCGCGAGATTGACGATGCGCATGACGCCGAAAATGAGCGACAGGCCGCTGCCCAGGAGAAACAGAAGAGCGCCGTAGGACAGGCCGTTGAATGTCTGTACTAGCCAGAATCGCGCGTCCACGGCCCTTCCCCGAAATCGGCAGTATTGTCAGCCAGGGCGCCCGCCGGATCAACGGCAATAGCGCCGCGCCCATGCCTTCCTGCGGGCGCGGCACCCCTGGTATGGTCGGACTACCATTTTCGGCCTGAGCGAAGCATCGGAATGCGCAGGGGCCTCATCGGAGCCATCCTCCTCGCGGGCATCGTGCTCGTAGCCGGGCTGCTTTTGCTCGGCCTCGCCGGCGATTTCCTGGTCGATCTGTTGTGGTTCCGCGAAGTCGGCTACGTCGACCTGTTCTGGACGACCTTGGCGGCCAAGTCCGCCGTCTTCGCGGTCGCGTTTGCCGGGTCGGCCCTCGTGCTGGCGACAAGCGGGCTCGTCGCCTTCCGCATGGCGGTGGGGCGTTCGCCCTGGCAGGGCGCACCGTGGCAATCCCTTCCGGCCGGGCCTCTCCCCGACACCTTGCAGCTCCTGCGCAGCCATGTGCCGCGTCACGTTCTGGTCCTTGTGCTCGCCGCCATCGTCGCCGCCGTGATCGGCGCGGCGGAAGTCTCCAATTGGGATGTGTTCCTGCGCGCGCTCTATCACGTCCCCTACGGCCGGGACGATCCGCTCTTCGGCCGCGATATAGGCTTTTATCTGTTCCTGTTGCCGGCCTACGTCGCGGTCAAGAACTGGCTGTTCGCGACGCTTCTGCTTGCCGCCGCCTTTGCCGCGGCGGCCTATTGGCTCGAGGGCGATATCGTCGTCGACAGCCAGCGGCCGTACGTGTCGTCCGCCGCCCTCGCGCATGGCTCGGCGCTGCTCGGGCTGTTGTTCGCGGTCAAGGCTTTTTCCTACTGGCTCGACCGGTTTCATCTGCTTTACGGCGATAACGGGGTGGTCGTTGGCGCGAGCTACACCGACGTTCACCTGCAGCTGCCGGCGCTGTGGCTTCTGCTGCTGGTCGCGGCCGCCGCCGCGCTCGCGTGCTTCGAGAATCTGCGCCGGCGCAGCTGGCGCCTGCCGGCGGCGGCGGTGGTGATCCTGATTGCGGCCTCGCTGCTGCTGGGCGGCCTCGTTCCCGCGGTGTTTCAGCGCGTCTACGTGAAGCCGAACGAACTGCTGCTGGAAACGCCTTATCTGAAGAACAACATCGCGCTCACCCAGCAGGCCTACAACCTTCATCAGATCACGGTCCAACCTTTCGCGGTCGAACAGAGTCTTACCGCGCAGGCGCTCGACGCCAATCGCGCGACCGTCGACAACATTCGCCTGTGGGACTGGCAGCCGCTGATGGATACCTACGGCCAGATGCAGGAGATTAGGACCTATTATCGCTTTCACGACGTCGACATCGATCGCTACTGGCTCGGCGGCACCTATCAGGCGGTCATGCTGTCCGCCCGCGAGCTGCAGGGCGCGCTGCTGCCGGCGAACGCACAGACCTGGGTCAACCGTCACGTGCTGTTCACGCACGGCAACGGCGTGGTCATGAGCCCGGTCACGCGCAAGACCGGGGAGGGGCTGCCGATATTTTATCTGCAGAACATTCCGCCCGAGGCGACCGGCGGCCCGCCGGTGACCGAGCCGCGCATCTATTTCGGCGAGGAGACGAACGACTACGTCATCGTCAAAAGCTCGACGCCCGAGTTCGATTATCCCAACGGCGCCGAGAACGTATACGCGGCCTATCGGGGCAGCGGCGGCGTGCCGGTGGGCGGGTTGGCGCGCAAGGCTTTGTTCGCGTGGTATTTCGAGGACCTCAACATTCTGATCAGCAGCTACATCGCCGGCGAAAGCCGTATCGTGTTCCGCCGCGCGATCCAGGAGCGCGCGCGCACCATCGCGCCGTTCCTGCGGCTCGATCGCGATCCCTACATGACGATCGTGGACGGGCGGCTCTATTGGATCCAGGACGCATACACCACGAGCGCCGACTTTCCCTATGCACAGCTCTCGCCCGAGCGCAGCCTCAATTACATCCGCAACTCGGTGAAGATCGTGATCGACGCCTACAACGGCACGATCGACTTCTATCTCGCCGATTCCGCCGATCCGATTGCCGCGACCTGGCGGCGCATCTTCCCGGATTTGTTCAAGCCGTTGGCGCAGATGCCGCCGGAGCTGCAGAGGCACATCCGCTACCCGGAGGATCTGTTCCGTATCCAGGCGCAGATCTATCGCGCCTATCACATGGACCGGCCGGAAGTGTTCTACAACCGCGAGGACCTGTGGCAGTTCCCGCGTCAGGCGGAGGGCGGGCCCAACGCCGCGATGATTCCCTACTACATCATCATGCGGCTGCCGGGCGAGCCGCAGGCACAGTTCTTCCTGATGCTGCCGATGGCGCCTGCCCAACGGCAGAACATGATCGCCTGGCTCGCGGCGCGCTGCGACCCGCCCGACTACGGCAAGCTGATCGTCTATGAGTTCCCCAAGGACAAGCTCGTCTACGGCCCGTTCCAGATCGAGGCGCGGATCAACCAGAACACCGAAATTTCCCAGCAGCTTTCGCTGTGGAACCAGATGGGTTCGCGCGTCATCCGCGGTCACCTGATCGTCATTCCGATCGAGAATTCGATCCTCTACGTCTCGCCGCTTTATTTGCGCGCCGAGAGCGGGCAGCTGCCGGAGTTAAAGCGCGTGATCGCCGCCTACGGCGACCGCGTGGTGATGGAGGAGACGCTGGGCGACGCGCTTGCCGCGCTGTTCCGGCAGCCTTCCGGCGGCCCGCGTCCGGCCGAAGCGCCGGCCGGCGCCGCCTCGGTATCAATCGAGCGGGACCGCGCGCACGCGGCGCTGACCCATTACAACCGCGCGCTCGAGCGGCTCAAGGCAGGCGACTGGGCGGGGTTCGGCCAGGAACTCGAAGAGCTGCGCGGTTCGCTCGAGGGGCTGGAGCGGCCGGGCGGGCAGTAGGGGCGTGATTCCGAAGCGTGGGCAGCAGTTTTCCGAAGAGATCGTAATCCGACGGTCCCGCGCTGCCGCGCGCGCATCGGCTCATCAGCTATAGGGGGCGCCACGGCGTGAGCAGAGCGAACGATTGGTTTCCTCGCCTTCAGTCGCGGCGATCGACTCCCGGTTGGCGATGCGGGCGAACGCGGACCTTGCCAAGCCGGGCCTCGGTCAGTTCCTCATCTTCCTCTTCACAGCATCCGTTCGCCGCGCCTTCCTCGGCGTCCTGGGGATAGCCCTGGAGTAAAGATCGGTAATTATCCTGCTCCGCTGCTTCGACGCGGTGATCATCGGCCGTCGTGAAAATCCTTGCAAGCTGCCGGGCAACGAACGGCGCAGCCACGCTGGTACCCTGAACGAGGGAGAGCGATCCACTGCGCACCCCGGCTGCGATCGTGCCGGGCAACGCCCTCGAGCGGTCCGACATCGACGAGCAGTCAACTTCCTTGTCCGGCCATCCGGGCTCCAGCGTACCCGCTGAACTGTAAAGCGCCGGGCGAGCGCATTTGAGGGGGGAGCCGAGGCCGGCGCCAAGCCTATAGCCTCCGACCACCAGCGTCGTGCATCCGGTCGCAAGGCCGTTCAGGCTGCCGAAACGACGGACATACGCATCCTCGCTATCTTCTTGTTTGAAATCGCCCTGTCGCGTGTGAAGAAGATCACAAGGATCGGCGAAATAACTCTGACGGGCCCCCGAACGCAAAGATTCGGGATCTTGCGCGCGCTGGACCCAGCAATGGATCGGCTCGGTGAGCCGCTGCGAGCCCTCTTGCCGTTTGATGACGACGGTCCACTTGCCAGACTCGGCGGCCGGGAGGGAGATATTCTCCGGTTCCGTCGGCGCCATTATAACAAGGACACGCCAGCGTCCGGTCTTGGGCGCAGTATTGGGGGCGCTGGGGTCATCTGCTCGGTGCAAGTCCACGCTGATCTGGCCCACCGGGTGATCGGTGTCGTGGTAGCACAGAGCTAGGTCGTTTTCTGGATCACCGGATGTCGAGTAAGCCGAATTCATTGCTAACGAGCGCCAGAACCGGTCCCATGGATCCCATAGCTCGATCGAATAGCCGGTAGGGTCGATGAAGTCGGCCGGGAACCAGAGTTCGAGATAGCTTGGCGTCCGATCGTTGGGCTGGATGCGCCATGACAACCGCGCCGCGCCGTCCTCGAAATCGTCGTCGCAGATTCGACCATGCATGCGGTCGAGAAACGTGTTGCCGGAGGGTAGGACAAGCGCCGTCGGCCCCCTGCATTTGCGGCGCAGCTCGACAAGCTCGTTGATCGCCGCCTCGAGCTCGGTTTCGCCGTCGTGGCGGCCGCCGGAATAGCCGTAGCTGAAGTTGATTACCAAGCGAAGTTTATCGACCTTGTATTTTTCGGCGATGATATCGGCGCGATCGAAAATGTAATGGAACGCCGACAGCATATACATGTCCTTGCCGAATCCCGACGTGTCCACGGTAACGCTGTTCGGCAGTTGTACGGCGATGATCCGAATCTCCTCCGGCGGATTCTCGTCTCGTTCGGGGTCGTAGCCCGTCGCGAGGTCCATGACGTGCGCCCCGTGCGTCGCGTGACGTTTGATCAGGCTGGCAAAATAGTCCAACTCGGCATTGACGCCCGCTTCTTGATACAGCATGTCTTCGTCGTGGCCGAAGTGTTCGACGAGATCGTCGATGCACCGACGCGTGTACTCGCGCCCGAACAGTACGCTCTTCTGCTCCTTGTCTTTAGCGACGGACTGAAGCCAGCAAAACTCGACCCGCGTGCGACGTCCGCTCGCGTCGCGAAAGTTGCGATGCGCAAACGGAATGCCGTCGTCGATGATCGCCACGACGGTGATCCGCTTCCCGCCAATGCGTTCGCGCAACCCGGGATCTGGCTCCCAGCGCGGCGGGCACGGCGGACCATTCAGCTCCGCGTGCATCGCGCAATCCGGAACCGGCAGGGCTACTCGGAATCGGGATTTGGCAATGATGAACGGGAACAGCCCGCGCGCGCTCAACTCGCCGACAACCTGGTTGAGACCAAGTTGAAGTAGTTTTTTAAGTTTCTCCGCACTATCGATCGGGTCACCAAGAGGATTCACTGCGACAAAAGGAAGAAATCGAAAAGTACGGTATTCCCTCCACAGCGTCGGGACGAAGCCGCGCTCCGGCTGTGGTCGCGCGGTGTCTGATGGGCGTGGTACCAGCTCGGCGAAAGCCGAGATGTACTTTCGATACTTTCGGACGATCGGGAAAGCGTAGTCTTTGCCCCTTCCAAAGTTCCAAATCTCGTAGGGGCTGAGATAGAGGGGCAATCTCGGGTGAGTCCCCTCGTCGTCTGTGCGATCGGTTTCCATCAGCTGAGCCCATCGTGAAGAGCGAACTCTTTGCTTGTCTTCTGCCAGAGCCACGCGAACAGCGGACTTGTCTCGACTTCAAAGGAGTCAGTCCCGTGTACGCCGTACGTGTAATTCTCGCCGTCCATGAACTCTCGGAGGAAAAAGTCGCGGTCGCCTTTGGCGTGATAACGGTAGCCGTCGACGCAGGAGCCAACGCCGCATTTAGCCAAGACGATCTGACCGACCGCGCGCCCGAGGATCGCCCCCGCCCAGGTGTCGATCGGATAATGCATACCCGCGACGGTCCGGTTCACGGCGATGCGTTCGGCCAATTTGCTCAGGAGTATCTTGCGCCGCTCGTAGTCGGCGTAGTGATGCTTGTGGCACTCGACCAACCGGCGCAGAACCTGCGCGACGGCAAATGCTTCCGATGCATGGGCGCTTGGAAAGCTGGCGTGCGCCGGCGTCGGGATCATGGGCATGACCTTGGCGCCGATGCGGTCGGCGCGGCGGCAGGCCAGATGGTGTTTCGCAACCATCGCCACGTGGGACGCAAGCACTTGGGTGATCGCGATCAGTTCGAGCGTATAGCGGTTGGGATTGGCTTGCAGGCCGAGAATCATCATGAAGTAGGGCGTCGGGTACCCCAGTTGCGTGAGGATCTCCGGCGTCCGATCGGGGCGCTGATCGAGATAGGCGCGCATGAATTTAAGTTGGTCCACAAAAGCAGCGACATTGGGCCGCTGCAATTCAAGGAAGGAATTGCTGCCGTAGTTAAGGCTCACGGTTCGAGTGTGCCTGTGCACGGTCCAATCGAAGTCCCTGAGAAATTCGGTGAGATAGAGCGAGGACCGAACCCAGTCGGCCCACAATTCCATGTTCGCAGGCGTTGAAAAGCCGAGTTCGTTCGGTTGGTCGCCGTGTGGGTAGGGGCGGGTGACATGGGTGATCGCCTGCTCGGTGATCTGCAAACCCTGCACCAGCAACGGGTCGTAAACCGGATCGGCACCCGCGCCGAGGAATGGACCAAGTCCGGTAAAGTTGAGGTTGGCGACTCCGCTGGTCCCGCCCGTGCCGCCGGTCCCGCCCGTGCCGCCGGTTCCACCCGTCCCGCCTGTGCCTCCCGTTCCCCCGGTTCCGCCCGTTCCGCCCATGGCCGACATCTTTCTCTCCTGCGAAGTTAAGGTATTCCGGCTGCGCTAAACGCCGCGGCTGCGCGCCTGCCGAACTCGTACTCCGCCGCGGGATGGTTTTTGCGATAAGTTGTGACCGTGAAGCCTGGCTGACGGCGCAGGAGTTCTTGCGCTACCCGCTTGGCCTCTGCACGCCGCCCCAGACTATGCAATGCGACAATTTTCGTACGCAGCGTGGAGACATGACGGTCATTGAGGACGAGCGATTGATCCGCCAACGCCAAGGAGCGCTCGTAGTCGCCCTGCGCCAGATAAGCCGTGGCATTTAACGAATCGAAGAAGTAGGCGAAAGGATCGAGGGGCGACAGCTTACGCGCGCGAGTCGTCGCATCGACCGCAGACTCGCCCTCATCACGAAATGCGTGCAGCACGCCTTTCAACAACCATGACAGCGCCGAGTTCGGGTTATGTCGCAAAGCTAGGCTGTAGCGATGATCAGCGATATCCAGACGGTGCAACAGATTGTTCTGAGCGAAGCCGTCGATACTCAGGCAAAATGCGTTATCGGGGCTGATATCGAGCGCGCGCGCGGTGCAGTCGACGGCTCGTTGCGTATCGCCCGCCGGGTTGGTGCTCCAGCCGTTGAACACACTCAGGATGTGCCACTTGCCATGCCACGCGTGGGCTTCGGCCGCATTGGGTGCCCGCCTGAGTGCCTCCTCGATCAGGGCGCGGGACTTGGCGAAGTCGCGCAGGGAAGGGCGGTGCATGAGACCCACTCCCGCGAGCAAAAGACGATGATCTTCCAATTCGACGAGTTGACGGCTGGAAACATGCGCAATCGCGTCGTCGGCAATGGCACGACCGACCGAGGCAACGATTTCACCTACGCCCTCTGCGGATCGGCCGAGAAAATCCTCGATCGGCCCGGCGAACTGCCGGGTCCATAATATCCGCCCCGAGGCCGCGTCCAAAAAATCGGCGTCGAGGACGATTTCTTTCGTGCCCACGCGCAGCGTGCCGATCACGCAGTAGTCGACGCCCAGGCGCGAACGAACGGTCGCGATATCGACCGCCTGATGGTCGAGCGCCCGGGCCGACCATTGCGAGATCACCGCAATCAGGTTGGAGCGCGACAGCGAGCGGCACGTCTCCTCGGCCAACCAGTCGCCGAGCACCGCATGGTCCGGCGTGCCGGCGATCGTTCGGAACGGCAGCACCGCGACTGCCGGCAGCATCGGCGCAGGTGGCGGCTGCGATGAAAGGCTGTAGAGGGAATAGACCTGCTGCGGATTGAGCCGGATCGCCGCAAGCCACCGATTGAAGCCCTGTTCGTGGATATTGATGCCTTCGAGAAATTCTCCGGAGCCGGGCCGGCCGATGAATGAGACGCGCGTCAGGTCCAGCGTGATGTCGGAATTCGTGCTGGTGAGAACGTCGCCGAAGCTCTTGCCCATTATCTGTTTGAGATCGGACAGGGCGCGTCGCAGGCTCTGCCGGCCGGTGTCGTAGCAGGCGGTGCCCCAGAGGGTTTCCTGAAGGAACGGGCGGGTCCGCCGTCCAAACGGCGCGGTCGCGAGAAGCACAAAGAGCGCCTTGTGTTTGGCGCCGGTAATTTCGAATCCTCCGGGCCGCGCGGATCGAACCACGCATGCTCCGAAGAGACTAATTTCGATGCGTTTGGTCTCCACCAGACCAGCCCCACAGAAGAGACATTCCGCAAGTTACCACTAAAGCGCGACTATCTCCAAGCGGGCTCACGCTTTTTTCACGCTCGGTTAACCCGGCTCCCGGTTTAGGCTGTGGGCATGGGCAGTATCGACGGGGATGGCGAGCCGCCAGGGGGTCGAGTGAAGGGGCAGGGTGCGCCGACCGACCTCATCGATTTCTATCGCCGCTGGCCGGAATTCCGGCAGACTGCGGTGGCTCTGGCCCGGCGCGCCGAGCTTTCACCCGCGGAACGGGAAACCGTGCACTGGCTGATCCAACTCGCCGACCGTGTTGGCGACGAGGATTTGCAGCCGCGGAGGACGGGAAGGACTGAGAAACCTTGAACTCCGACAGTCGACGGGGTCGGCCGAATTCACTTTTTTTCGCGGCGCGGATCAGAATCTACCGGCGGGATTGCTCACGCAAAGGCAAGCGATGAGCGAAAATGCTCGCGGCGCTTGTCCGGCCACCTGCGGGCGGGAGGCGTGGCCGACTCGGCGCATCGATCCCGCCACAAATCAAAGCCGGCAGGCGATTCCGGGCGAGTGGGGCGGAATGGAGCGAGCGGTTCCGCCGACACCGCCGGCTACGACACAGCGGTGGCTACTCGCCGGAATGGCCGACACCGAGTGGAGATGTTCGGAAAATCTGGGTGAGTAGTCTGAGACAGGCAATTTGATGTGCTTCTATTTGCGCCGGCGTCTGACTCACGAAGAGAATTCACGTTTATCTCACGCGACAAACAATACACGCTGGTTACTATCGTCTTACAGTGAAGCGAGCGACAGATCGTGAGCCGAAAGTCGGCTGACGAGAATAATCGGATTTGCCAGTCGCGGCGCCAAACAAATCAGGAGATAAGCATGTCAGATCTCAGTAAATTACCGCAGCCGGCGACGGGATGCATACCGAGTGTATTAGCAAATGGCGATACCCACGGCCGAGCCGCTTTCACCTTGCGCTTTGGCACGGCCACCTGGGACGCGGCAAAGACCGGCACCGTCAGCCACCCCGTTAATGGGGATTTCAATAATTTCAAAGACGGGCTTGGTACTTACACGAAAGCCCTGAAGCAAGACTCGCACTGTATCGTTAATCCCGCCACGTACAAGGCGTTTTTGCAGGCGTGCGGAATAGTGAGCGGAGGGCCCGTCGCCTTCGGTAATTTCGAAGATCCTGCCATCATGCTGGGCGGCACGGCGAAACTAAACGGCCCGCTGGGCGCGTTCGCCTGGCAGAATGTGGGGAAGGATTCGCAAGCATACGGCGATCCGATCGTGCCGGCTGCCCCCGGTCTCGATTCGGTCGAATACGCGATCGAGCTTGTCGAACTCTATTGGGCCTCGCTGCTGCGCGACGTGCCGTTCGAGGATTACGGGACCGATCGCACTGCGCAGGACGCTGCAAAGGAGCTGAACGCACTGGCCGCGGCCAATCCGGGCAAATATGCCGGCCCAACCGAGAACGGAAACGTCACGCCTGCGCTCTTGTTCCGCGGCGGGTTCAACGGCAAACCGTTGTATTTCCAAGGAGAAGATGTCGGTCCTTATCTGTCGCAGTTCTGCCTGATCCCGACGTCACTCGGGCGCAACGCCATCGACCAGAAGATCACGACCTTTGCTCCCGCTCAGGACTTCATGATCACGATTGACGAGTGGTTCGACATTCAAAACGGGAAGCCACCGACGAGCAAGGCGGTGCTTGAAAGCCTCCCGCGTTTCATGCGCAACGGCCGGGATACGGCAGCTTACACGCAGATGGACGAACTTTATCAGGCCTATCTCATCGCGTTTCTGGTCGCAACTACTCTCGGATTGCCGCCCAATCCTGGTTCTCCGTACTCTCGGTCCGGACCTTTGAAGAAAGAGAAGCCGTTTGGCACATTCGGCGGCCCGGACATTTCGGCGACCTTGGGCGCCGTCGCGCGCGCGGCGATCAATGCGGTCTGGTATCAAAAGTGGCTGGTCCACCTGCGCCATCGCCCCGAGTCGGGAGGGGGTGTCGTGCAGCTCCTGAAGACCGGCGGCTTGCCGTCCGGCGATGTGGCGCAGCTCAAAAACTTCGATATCGTGCTCAATTCGATGGCGCTGGAGCAGAGCTATGAACGATACGGATCGTATTTGCTGTCGCAGGCGTTCTCGGAAGGGGCGCCCACGCATCCGGCTTACCCGACCGGGCACGGGACGGTGGCCGGTGCTTGTATCACGGTTCTGAAATTCTTTTTAGACGGTACGGCGCCTTTCACCTATCACGTAAAGCCGGCACGGGACGGGCTTTCGCTTGAGCCTTACAACGGACCCGGGCCGCTTACCGTCAACGGGGAACTCCACAAGCTCGCGCACAACATCTCGTTCGGACACGGCATCCACGCCGGCATTCATTGGCGCAGCGATACTGATTACTCGTTGCTACTCGGCGAGGCGGTAGCGATCGATTTCCTGATGGACCAGATGTACTCCTATCAGGAGAAGGTCGACCTTATGATCACGAAGATGGATGGAACGCCGCAGCCATTTAAGAACTACTAGCACCTAGCGGCTGAAGCATGATTGTCGGGTGCTGGCGCAATTCTAGAGCAGGCGCCGACGGACGACGGAACGCTAAACGGGCGCAGCGTCGGAAGGCGAGGCCTGCCGTGCCAGGCGGAGATTGCGTGAGCATCGTCGGAGCGTTTCAAACAGACCGGAGGAATCGTCATGGAATCGCGCATCGTTCAGGTCCGCAGCATTCTCAACCGTCTCACCGATCAAAACGGCGGAAATCCGAGCCATTCAGGCAAAGGGCGTTTCTGGAATCTGCCACGCGATCAATTCATAGCAGGGCCGATCTACGGCAAGACTCCAATCGTTCCCGGTCACCCGGAGCAATCCTTTCTTGTCACGATCCTGAAAGGGCCGGCAGGAGGCATTTCCCGGATGCCGCTCGGTGGGCCGTACATTTCCGATCCCGACTTGGCCTTCATCACGCAATGGATCGCCGACGGCGCGCCGGATGCGGATCACGCCTTCATGGTGGAGTTCAACCGGGTCGGGAACGGTTGATCAGATGCGGTCGGACGATGTATTTTTCCGCGAAGCCGGCGACGGAATGAAACGATGCGAGGAGGGCAACGATGGCTGTGAGCGCAATCAAGGAGCTTCGAATCTTCCCGCCATTGGCGATCGGCCGTTTTGGCTCCTCGCCGGAACCGTTGGAGAATTACACCGCCGAGATCGTCGATCCGTTCGGGTTTCGGAAGATCAGCCCTGCCCCTACGCTCGTGGTCGATGAGGCGACGGGAGCTGCGACGGAAACCAAGCCCGATCCGCAAGGTAAAGTCCATTTCCGCGATGCAGAGCGGCGGGTAAAGCCGCTCGCGCCTTTTTTGGAGCTTTGGGCGCGTTTCGACGACGCTGGCGCGTTCGAACCGCTGACCAAGAATCATTTGGCGGATTTGGGGCTCAAGCCTTCCGACGTCCAATGGTCGGTGGAAGTTGCTAACGTAAAGGTGTTCCGCCGCACTGGTGACCCGAACGACAAGGTCGTTGCGCGTGTTCAGATCGCGCTCGACAGCGCCGATCCGGATCAGTTGCATCGGGCGGTTCAGCTCACGGGCCAATGCAAAAACTTCAAGCCGGCGAATAATGCATTTGGCGTAAAAATTATTCCGTTCGGCACGGTGCGGTATGTGCGCCCCACCGACGCGCTTCCGGAGATCCGGTTTCGTTTCACCCCCGCGGCCGGACGAGTGTACGGGACGCGCAGCGGCGATCCGCTGATCGTCGATGATGTTTACGCTGGAATCACGGCGATACCGGCGCCGCCCAACGGACCTTGGTCGACACCGTTTGCGGGCGCCTGGGACCGATATTGGATCGGCGCGCCCAACTCGCCTCCAGTGACGGCACCCGGCGACATTTTTCAGGGCCAGAGCGTTGCAGGCACGAAAGTCAGTGACGGATATTTCGACGACAGCTGTGACGGCATTGTGCAGGTGCGTTTACAGGTCGGCGCTGTCACGCTGAGCGCCTACGCGAGAATCATGGCGGGCGTGCCGGATTTTGCCCCGGACACACGACACGTTCGCACCATCGTAGATGACCTGGAGCAGATGGCGTTTGGTCCCGATGTGGCGCCGCCCGCGACGCCGGACGAGGAGATGCGCATCAAGGCCGACGTCGTCGACACCATCCGCCGCGCCTATGAAACCGTGCGGTCGATGAATACGATGGTTCAAAACGGAGATCAAAACGTCGGTGACGTGCCCCGCAATCAAAACAATATGCCGGGCCAGCAATCAGCCTACGGCCGTGCATTCGAGCCGATTTACGATAGCGCCGGCGGCAGTGCCGGTTACACGCATGCGCTGGACGCTCACAGACGCGCCCTGCAACAGGCGTTGGATAGTGCGAAGCTTTCCGGCTCCTTCTCACACGTGGATTTGGTTCGTCCCTACGGTGAAGTGGGCGACTTACGTACGAATCCGCGCCGGCGCATGCCGGCAATGATGCGGGGGAGCGACGGCCTCGAGATGGCGCTTACGCGGCGACAATACGCCAAGCTGGCGCTCGCCGCCGGCGGAGCGGCCGCGCCGCACTTGCTCGCAGAGGCAGTGGCGGAGAAGCCGCCGGTCGAGGCAGTGCTGCCGGCGCGACCGTTGGTGGCGCGATTCAAAGCCGTCCAAAAGTGAGAAGGGCGGACGCCGCCCGGGATCGCCTGAGCGCCACCGAAGATCGAGGGCGCACTGCTCGGAATTCCCGCGAATGAAATGCCAGAGATCGGGAGTAATCGCATGAAAATCGAGCCGAAGAATCTTTCTGCGCAGCTCAACTACGAGGCCCGCGGCAATCCGCCGGGGGCGCACCCCGCATCGGCCGTGGGCAATTTCTTTCCGGGACTTGAGTTCAATTTCCTCAGCGCATGGCGGCGCATCTTCATCGGCATAGAAATCAACGAATCCTCCGGCGATGTGATGGCCGTCGACGCCGATACTGCGCCTGCGGAAGCAAGAAAACTGGTGGGTTTCCAGCTCGTGGGCGTGGACGTGCAAGTCGTCAATGGCGAGGTCACCGGCGGCATTCCGATTCAGGCCTCTGTGATCGGTCCCAATCAGGATACGCCTCCCAAAGAAGCGGTCCTTGGCCAGATCTATCTCGAATGGGGAAATGCCCTGGCAAAGCTGCACCAGGAGAAGGGCGGGACCGGGCAGCCGGTGCTGTGTCTATTCCAGCACCCCGACACCGGCGAGCGCCGCCAGGTTTCTTTGCAGGTACGCAAGCTTTTCGAGCCGGACTCGGCGCTGATCGCGCGAACAGCCGTTCAACCAGGTGAGCTTACTCAAAGCCTGTGTTCACCCTGGCAAACCGATTTCGTTGGCTGTGCCTGCTATTATTGGGCGGCAAACCGGCCCGATTACATCAATCTCTGGGACAAAAAGGACGGCTCGCACGGCGGGGGACACAATTGGCTCAATCCGTCGCGCCATTCCAAGCTGGATCCCGAAAGCGGCGAATACAAGCCGTTCTATACGCTGGAATCGGCCAAGACGCTGAAGCACGAAGACATTATGCGTTTGCAGGATTGGGAGACCAGACTGCACTTTGTCATCGGCGGCAAGGATGAAGAGTGACCCGAACCGAGGTTGGGCCAAGACCGAGGGTCTCTCAATCATGCAGCGCACGGAACCGGCCTACCTGAACTCCGGCAAAGTCGGCCAAGTTGCGGTGAGCGACGGCGCTGACCGTTCGCCGTCCGACCCGCTCCATCCGGATGTCCATCTTTTCGAAACGCATTTGGGGCCGCATGTTTTCATCGTCAACGGATCGCAAGTCTACGGCCTCGGCCCGCGCGAATACGCGAGTCTCTCCGCGGCACAGCGAGAGAGGGCGGAAGGGTTGAACTTCGTTCTGAAGGATCTCGGGCTGCACTCGCCGCCGTTGATCGACGATGCACCGATCAACTCTCCCCCGATCCGCGCACTCTCGCTGGCGGTCGCGCAGGCATGCAATCTCGGCTGTACCTATTGTTACGCCCAGCAGGGCGAGTTCGGCGGCGCCGCCAAACGGATGCCGATGAACGTGGCGCTCGCTGCGGTCGAGCGTTTGTTCGCCGACGTCAAGCCTGGCGACCGGGTGAATTTGGCTTTCCTGGGAGGAGAGCCGCTCATAGCCCGCGGCGTCATACAGGCGGCAACCGAACGGGCCGTGCAACTGGCCACGCGGCGGCATGGCCGCGTCGACTTTTCTATCACCACGAACGGAACCTTGATCAGCCCGGCCGACGCGGATTTTTTCGACCGCTATGGCTTTGCCGTCTCCATCAGCCTCGACGGCGTCGGCGACGCCCACGACGTTCAACGGCCGTTCAAGAACGGTCGCGGCAGCTACGCACGCATCATCGCCAACGTCGGCCCCTTGCTCGCCCGGCAGAACAAAATGCAAGTGTCGGCGCGCGTGACGGTCACCCCGCGCAATCTGCAGCTTCGCGACACGCTCGACCGTCTGATCGCGCTCGGATTCCATTCGGTCGGTTTTTCGCCGATGCTCAGCGCGCCGAGCGGCCGTGAGGAGATGGACGAGGAGTCGCTGACGGTCATGCTCGACCAAATGATCGAGTGCGGCCGGGAATTTGAGAGCCGGGTCAGCGCGGGGGAACGCTATCCGTTTGCAAATATGGTGACGGCCATGAAGGAAATACACCGAGGGACCCACCGGCCCTATCCATGCGGAGCCGGGGCCGGGTATCTCGGGGTGTCGGCCGACGGCGAGTTATCGGCCTGTCATCGATTCGTGAATGACGGAACGGGGCGGATGGGCGATCTCGCGGCGGGCGTCGACCTCGTACGTCAGAATAATTGGCTGGCGGAACGGCACGTTCATCGACAGGAACCATGCCGCTCGTGCTGGGCGCGCTACCTCTGTGGCGGCGGCTGTCATCATGAAGTCATTCATCGAGGTCGCCCGGCATGCGCGTACATTCGCGGATGGCTGCATTACTGTTTGCAGGCCTATGTGCGCTTGCTGCATAGCCGACCGGATTACTTCGCTGCCGGATGAAAGGCGCCCTTGTGAGCGCGGACTGGGAAGCTGAAATCGTCGTGGTAGGTGGTGGCCCTGCCGGATCCATGGCCGCGCGATGTCTTGCGCTCTTGGGTCACGACGTGCGCCTGATCGAGCAACACGGATTTCCCCGCCCTCATGTTGGGGAGTCGCTCAGTCCGGGCATTTTGCCGCTGTTTGACGTCTTGGGAATCCGCGAGCAGGTCGAAAATGCCTCCTTCCTTCGGCCGCAAAAGGCAATTGTTCATTGGCGCAATGAAACGAACGACCTCAGTTGGCAACCGGGCGAGCCGGGATTCCAGGTCGACCGCGGCGAATTCGATCTTCTGCTGTTGCGTCTGGCTGCCGGTGCGGGCGTGACGGTGCTGCAGCCGGCCCGGGCATTAGCGCCAATTCGCAATGGTTCGAGCGGATGGATCATACCATTTCAGAAAGGGGCCCGATCGGGCGAAGGCCGTGCGCGCTTTCTGATCGTAGCGAGCGGCAAGCAGCCTTACCTGCCAGCGAAGCGACGGCGTACGGCGCCGGCGATCCTGGCACTCTACGGATATTGGCGGGACACCGGTCTTGTCGGCGCTGCGACACGCGTCGAGGCCGGGGTGCGGCACTGGTACTGGGGCGCCCCGCTGCCGGGGGGACTGGTGAATGCCGCCGTGTTCGTGGATCCGCGGCAGTGCAAAATTCCCAAGTCGAGTAATCGCGGGGCGTTCTATCGACAACTGCTGTCCGAATCCATCCTGCTGCGGGAATGCCTGAACGGAACACTGGCGTACCCGGTCTCGGCTTGCAGCGCGTCGAGCTTTCACGATCCGGACCCCATGGAGGAATTGTTTGCCAAAGTTGGCGAAGCGGCTTTTGCGGTCGACCCGCTGTCTTCACAAGGCGTTCACTTGGCGATGCTGTCCGCTTTTCAGGCAAGCATCGCCTGTCACACCGTTCTGACAAATCCGGAAAGGGCGCCCGCTGCGATCGAGTTCTATCGAACGCGCCAAAGCGAGACCGTCGAGCGACACCGATGCTGGGCGGGGGCCTATTACGCCGAGCAGCAATCGTTCTGCGCTAACGAGTTTTGGGCAAAGCGGGCGCGTCTCTCAGCCCCTTCGTTGTCGCCTGCCGATGCACCGGCAAATGCCGTTCGCCCCGACGAAGAATGCCGCATCGCGGTCTCTGCGGACGTTGTCATCGTGGAGACCCCGGTGCTCAGCGGGTCGACGATCGGCCTTTCAACGGCCATCAGCCATCCCGGATTGGAAAGGCCGGTTGCTTTTCTCGATAACGTCGCAGTTGCCCCCCTTGTGGCGGCAATCGTCCCGGGACAGACAATTGCGCACACCCGGGAGAAGTGGTCCGCCGGGATGTCGACCTCGACCGTGCCGCGCATTCTCGACTGGATGTGGTCGCGACGGATTATTGTTCCGATCCACGCTTGAATTTCTCACGCTTATTTCACGCCGACCAGCGAGCAAACTGAGATATGCACGGCCCATGACAGGAGGCCGACCAATGATTGCATTTCGTGCTGCCGGCGTCTGCGCCGTTCTCATGTTGGCGAAAGCGGCCATGGCTCAAGACGTGGGCCTCGTCGATGGGTCATTCCGCGCGTCCTATATCCCTTCGGGAACCGGCTGCACCTCGTTGGTGGTCACCGGTCAGTTTGTGGCGCCAACGCCGGGGTACACGTTGAATGTGAAACCGGCCGCGACGCAGCCCACGCCGGCAGTCTACGCGCTCGACCTCATCGCGACGCCGCCCACCGGAACCGTGATCCAGGTCCTCACGCTCATGCCGGTCGAATATGACGATCCGAAGTTTTCAGCCTGTCCCTACGGCGTGTCGATCGCCTACGGCAAACAGCGGATCCTCGTCGGTCTGACGCCGGCCACCGCCGCGCCGCAGCGCTGAGCGAGCCCTGCGCAGGCATGCTGCGCCTGCTGGGAGAGATCACGGTCCATGAGAAAGGCTTATCCGGTCGCTCTATCAGGAGCGCAGATGAGTCGCGGAACCGGCCGCGAGCGCCTTGACCCGCCGCGTTACTTGACGCGGTCGGGATCGAGCACGAACGGCGCTGAGCGCCTGAAGGAGCCTAAAGTCTTGCGCTACGCGCGATATCAGCGTTAATGCCGTTGCATTGACGGGAGCGATGATCTAGGTTGCATCGTAAAGTAAAACGACTTCTGGCTCTGGTACGTAAGGTGGCCTCGAAAGTCGCCGATAGCACGACCTTCACCGTCCGTAGGGAGTTCTTCAAGAATGAACGTGCAGATCGATATTACCGGCACCGACTCACAGGGCCGCGTTTTTTTGACCTGGACGCCAGTGCAGGCCACGGCGCAACTGGTCGGCGGCCCGGCCGGAGGTAGCGTCGACGTTGTCCTGAGCAGTGCCGGGACCGTCGGCGGCCTGGTGTTCGACACGGTACGTTCGGACCACGGGGCTGCCAGCCTGCCCCTCAGCTTGCCGGGCAGCGGCGCAAAGGTGCCCTTCTGGATTGCGGGAGAATTCCAAAAGCCCAGTTCCACCTATGGCGATGCCGTTGTGCAGGCCACAGATAAGGGCAACGGGAACCACCTCGGATCGAAGGCTGTTATGGTCCGTATCCGCAAGAACGCGCAAACGTTGCCGGCACCCGAACGCGATCGCTTCCTCGCCGCAGTGGGCGCGCTGAACGCGCAAGGGCAGGGCGCCTATCGCGATTTCCGCGACATGCATACCGCCGCCACGACCCGTGAAATGCACGGCAATGTCGGCTTTCTGCCATGGCACCGTGCCTATGTACTCGACCTCGAACGCGCGTTGCAGGCGATCGATGCCAGCGTAGCGGTGCCCTACTGGCGTTTCGATCAACCGGCGCCCGACGTATTCACCCGCGATTTCATGGGCGAGCCCTCAGTGTCGGGCAACATCGTTGTTTTCAGGCCAGGACATGCACTCGAGCATTGGATGACGGATGGTCTCCCGGGGATCGTGCGTGAGCTCTTGTTTGGATTGAATGCCCCTGGCAACGTGATCGATGAAGCCAATACCTTTAAACTCGGCGGCACGGGCAATAATTTCGCGGGATTTCGCCGGATGGAGGGAAATCCGCACGGCTCCGCCCATACCAGCTTCAGTTTCCCGACCAGCCCGATCAGTTTCGTGCCGTCAGCCGTTCGCGATCCGCTGTTCTTCATGCTGCACGCCAACGTCGATCGGTTGTGGGCCAAATGGCAATGGGTCAAGCATCGTGCGGATTCCACGGACCCTGCGGCGTTTGCACAGGCGAATCCGGATAGAATCGGGCATCGGCTCGCCGATACGATGTGGCCGTGGAACGGCGTCACCGGCAACCCGCGGCCACCGACGGCCCCGGGCGGCCCATTTCCGGACAGCGACGTAACGCCGGCTCCGGGCAAAACCCCTAAGGTAGAGTCGACGTTCGATCATTTGGCGGTCAAAGGCGGTAATCCACTCGGTTACGGCTATGATGATGTGCCGTTCGAGCTTCCGCCGACGGTCGTTGCCGGTGGGCCTTGACCGGCCGGAACAGGCATTCCTTTGTGGAAGGATGAACAAGATGGACGTTAAAGAGTACCGCCGACGCTACGAAGCGGAACTGGCCGCGGCATCTCCCGAGCATCCTGCAAGCTTTGCAGGCAGCCCCGAGGCGGCCACAAGGCACGCCGCCCAACTCGGGCTCGTATCGGGCTCGCCGCCCGGCGAGAGCATCCCGGCACTGCTCGCAACGGTGCGCAATCCGAAGGAAACGGTGCTGGCGCGCGATGCAGCGCTGCAAGCGCTTGGCGCCGCCACCTTCCTGGGTGAGGATTTTGCACCCTATCGGGTCGAGTTTCTTGACACCATGCGCCAATTGGCAAAGCCGGACACCGCTTCCCAGCTGCGCGAAAAGGCCGTGGCAGTTCTCGCCGCCGAAAAGGACCCGGATATCCAGGGAATGCTCCAGCGCGGACTGCGGGATCCTCAATCTGCGCTGGTGTCGGCGGGCAAGGCGCTGCAGTTGCTCACCTTGGACTATCACGCCGACGTCGCCGGACTGGCCGAGGAGGTCTTCCATAAGACGGACGACGTTGCCACCAAAGAAGCGGCCCTGCGAGTGTTGGCGACCAACGCGAATTCTCAGGATCTGCTTGCGAAGGTTCTCGGGGACAAGTCGCAGCCGCGTGCCCTGCGAGCACTGAGTGCCACCGGGCTGCATTCCGTTAATCCACAACGATTTGCCGGCATCGCGCGCAATATTTTCATGGATGGGAGCGACTATGAAGATATCCGCGCCACCACGCTGGGGGCGTTGGCCAGTGCGCCGGAGTACCAGGCGCTACGTAGTGACTCCACCTTCCTGGACCAAGTCAGGCAGCTCGGCGCGCAAACTTCGTTGAAGAATCTTCGTGCGGCCGCCAATCGCCTCATGTCCAATCAATAGAAGTCGACCGTCGATGCGCGAGTTCGATGGAGCCGCTCCGGTTGCCGATATTCGCGCTTATGTAGATCGGCTCCGCGCATCGGCGCGTTCGGGAGACGACCTCGTCGACCTGCTGGCGGAGCAGGCGCCGATTTACAGCGGCAGGTCGGCCGGCGAAGCCGAGCGGCTGCGCGGCTATCTGCTGGCCAGCTTCGAGTCGGTCGGTTTGCCCGCATCCGCGCTGCCCTTCGTGATCGAGGAGCTGGAAACCGGCATCACCCCTTATGCGCTAGCGGCAGCCGCCAAAGCGCTGCGCGGCGCTTCCATTCTTCCCGCGGGTATTGTTCCGCTCCTGCTCGATGCGATCGATCGGATTCGACAATCCGACGATGTGGTGGACTTTGATAGCCGCACGGCGCCCGCGAGCCGCGCGCCGCCGCACACGGCGCTTACGGAATTGTTCCGCACGCTGGCTTGGCTCGGCCCGCGCGCCCGTGCCGCTTTGCCTCCTCTCCAAGCAATGTTGGCGCGCAATCCACCGGTCTTTTCCGCGGCGGTGCTTGCCGAAATCGAAAGAACCGCCGCCGCCCTCTCACGTCATGGGGAATCGACGCCGCACGCATGCTGTGCCGAGTACCCCATTGCAATATCCTCTCCTGCGTCGGCCGGAGTCGATATCAAGGACGTGGAACTGCAGGATCAGGACGGTGCGGTCTTTTCCTTCGGGCAGTTCTTTCGCGGACGACCCAGCGTTCTGACTTTCTTCTATACGCGGTGCATGAATCCGAACAAATGCTCGCTGACCATCACCAAGCTTGCGCGTCTGCAGCGACGAGTTGGCGAGGAAGACCTTGACGGGCGGATCAACATTGCAGCGATCAGCTATGATCCGGCATTCGACTTGCCGCGGCGGCTGCGCTTCTATGGTGCCGAGCGCGGCATGATATTTGACGACCGAAATCGGCTCATCCGCACAACCGGTCCGTTCGAGCCGCTCCGGCAATGTTTCGATCTTGGCGTGGGATACGGCTCGAGTACCGTGAATCAGCACCGCATTGAGCTGATCGTTTTGGACCGTATGATGCGCCCGAGGACAGATTTCACCCGAATGCAGTGGCATGAGGACGACGTATTCACCACCCTCAAGGCCGTGTTCGCTCAGAGCGCAGTTAGACCTTAATTTGGATGCCTCCCCGGGCCGGACTCGAACCAGCGTCCCAGCGGTTAACAGCCGCTTGCTCTACCTGCTGAGCTAAGCGCCGCACCGCTGCAGTGACGCGAGACAGCGCGCGCGAGTGTGGAACGCGAGTCCGTTGCGGGGGGCCCTGCACCGGCAACAACAGGGGCAGGTGATGATCAGTCGGCGTCCTTTCCTGCGTTCGATCAGCTGCGGCTGCTGCGCGGCCGTCGCGGCGTGGTGGCGGCGAACGGCGGGCGCAGCCGAGCCGCCCAAGCCGGTCTTGCAGCTGCCGAATGCGGTCGCGGGCATCCGAATTCCCGACAGCCGGCTGGCGCGCGACGCCGCGCAACGCGCGTATGATGAATCTCCATTGTTCCTGTTCAACCACTGCATGCGGTCGTTCGCCTTCGCCAGCGTTCTGGCGCGCGGGAGCGGCTGGAATTGGGATGCCGAAGTCGTTTTGGTGGCCTCGGCGCTGCACGATCTTGGATTGCTTCCGGAACATCACGATGCGCTTAAGACGTTCGAGGCGGCCGGCGCCGATTTAGCGCGCGGCTTTGCGGTCGCGCATGGGATGGCCGAGCCCAAGGCCGATTGGGTGCATGACGGCATCGCGCTCCACACCACGAGCGGCGGCAAAAGCCCGGTTCACGAAGTGGCGATGATTAGCATGGGCACCGGCCTCGACGTGTTGGGCTCTGCCCGCTGGTGCGACAAGCTTCCGGCTGCCGCGCGCACCGAGATTCGCGCAGCATTCCCCCGCCTCTCGTTCAGCCGGGAATTCAGGCAGACGCTCGAGGATTATAAGAACCGGCACCCCGGCGATGCCGGCGAAGGTAATTGGATCGCTAGTCTGCCGCCGACGCCGTTCGAGAATCGTTGTCTGGATGGATGAATCCTCGCGCGGCAGCCTGTTTAACGGGACGATAGGTTGTATTTCGGGCCCTTCTTCACCATGCTGTCGACTTCATCGCGGAGGCTTCCCATGAAGACCATACCTGCGTTCATCGCGCTCGCTGCCGCATTGTCCGTGGTAGGCCTTTCGTCGGCGCCGGCAAACGCCGACACCGCGACCGAGTGCACGCTCGACAAGTTCTGTTACTGCGTCGATGTCGCTCTCAAGGGCGTCATCGACCAGCAGGTCACGATGATCAGGGACCAAATCGGGAAGCAGAAGGCGCAAGGCAAGGCGATCGGCTACATGAGCATTCCGATTTCGACCATCGCCGGCAGCTATTACGGCGTCAACGTGAAAGTGGGTGCACAAGTCAAGAATCGGGTCGAGAGCCGGTTCGGGCCGTACTATGCGTGGATTTTAAATCCAGGAGACGTCCAGGCCGGTCTGCCGCAAGGCGCGAGCGGCGCCGACTACATGTTGATGTGGACGAGGGTGCTGGAAGGCAAGACCGGCCTGGGCGAAGACTTCGACTTCGTTTATTTCGTCGGTCCCGCCGAGTTCGCCCGCTATTTCTCGCTCGACGGCCGCGAAGACCTGGAAAAGCTCGATGCTTATTACGACGGCCACGTGAAGAGCGATCCGAACCTCGAAAAAGTCGACAAGAAGAGCTTCCGTGAATACTACGCGTTGCGCGCCTCGGTCGCCTTCAGCTTGGGCTCGCACGACGAATGGAACATTGTCGCCGCGCTCAACGCCGCGCGCCGGGCCAGCAAGGATTACGGCATCGCGCGGCAGCTCGGCGTGTTCTTCGACGGCCGACCGGTGGCGCCCGGGTTGTTCGAGACGCCGATCGCGGCGGGGGACGCGGGCGCGTGCGCGAAGTGAGGAGGGCGGCGCAACTGCGTAAATTTGATCAGATGCGTTATGCACTAAAAGAGATGGCTCCCCGGGCCGGACTCGAACCAGCGACCCAGCGGTTAACAGCCGCTTGCTCTACCTGCTGAGCTACCGGGGAACTGCTGTCGATATAACAAGGCGGGCGCGATTTGGGAAGATCGAAGCCGCGCGGGGAGGGCGGTACGATCGTGACGCCGTCGCGCGGCCGGTCGGCAAAATGCGAGCGATTTCAACTCAATTCGCCGGCACGCCGGCTTGTTCTCGCCTGACTGTCAATCCGTCCTGGTTCACTCCCCGCCGCCACCTCCCGACCCGCGCAACGCAAACGACCGCTCGCGATGCGCGCGCCGTCCCGCCTTGGCGGCGAACGAGTGCCCAGACGCGCCGCCGAGGCGCCGGTGCAGCCGGTCGAGCAGCAGGTAGATCACCGGCGTCGTGTAGAGCGTGAGCGCCTGCGAGACGACGAGGCCGCCGATGATGGTGATGCCGAGCGGCCGGCGCAGTTCGGCGCCCGGGCCGACCGCGAGCATGAGCGGCACGGCGCCGAGCAGCGCCGCCATGGTGGTCATCAGGATCGGCCGAAAGCGCTCGAGGCAGGCCTCGTGGATCGCGCGCTCGGGGGAGAGCCCGCGCTCGCGCTCGCCGTCGAGGGCAAAGTCGACCATCATGATCCCGTTCTTCTTGACGATGCCGATCAGAAGAATGATGCCGATGAAGGCGATCACGGTGAGTTCGGTGCCGGAGAGCAGCAGCGCGAGCAGCGCGCCGAGGCCGGCCGACGGCAACGTCGAGATGATGGTGAGCGGGTGGGCGAGGCTCTCGTAGAGCACGCCGAGCACGATGTAGACCGCGATCAACGCCGCGAGGATGAGCCAGGGCTGCGCGTTCACGGTCGCGGCGAACGCCTTCACGTCGCCGGCGAAGTCCGCGTGAATCGTGTCGGGCATGTGCAAATCGTCGACCGCCTTGATGATGCTCGCCGAGGCCTCTTCGATCCCGACGTCGGGCTTGAGGTTGTAGGTGATGGTGACGGCAGGGAACTGGCCCTGGTGATTGACCACCAGCGGCGCGCTCGACTTGCGGAATTGCGCCACCGCCGAAAGCGGCACCTGGTTGAGCGCCGCACCGCTCACGACGCCTGTATTGTTGTTAGGCGACGCCGAGTTACCCGAGGTCAGGCTGCCCGAACTCGGCGCGCTCGAAACCGGGGTGCCGGCGCATCCGGGCGCGGCCGCGGTGCTCGCGGCCGCTGCGCTCGCCGACGGCCGCGGCGCCGCGCTCGCCTGCACGTAGACGCGGCTCAGATCGGTCGGGTCGCGCTGGAACGTCGGGTCGATCTCGAGCACCACGCGATACTGGTTGCGCTGGGTGTAATAGGTCGAAATCTGCCGCTGTGCGAAGGCGTCGTTGAGCGCGTTGTCGATGTCCTGCACCGCCACGCACAGCCGCGAGGCGGCGGCGCGGTCGATCACGACGTCGGCCTGGAGGCCGCCTTGCTCGCGGTCGGTGGTGATGTCGGTCAGCCCTGCACTGTCGGCGATCGAGCGCACCCGTTGCAGCACCAGCGGCGTCCAGTGCTGCAGGTCGTCGACGTCCGGGCTCCACAACGTAAACTGATATTGCGCTTTGCTCGAACGTCCGCCCACCCGCACGTCGCGGGTCGCCACCATGAACACGTTGAATCCGGGAATGGCCTTTAGCTCGTTGCGCAGCCGCTCGACCACCTGGCCGGTCGCAAGTTTGCGCTCGGACAGCGGCTTGAGGCTGATGAAGATGCGGCCCTGGTTCACCGTGCTGTTGCCGGAGGTGCCGATGAACGAGCCGATGCCGGCGACCGCCGGGTCATTGAGGACGATTTCGGCCGCCTGCAGCTGCAGCTTCCGCATGGTCCCGTAGGACACGTCGGTCGCGGCTTCAGTGCTGCCGAAGATGAGCCCGGTGTCATCCTCGGGGAAATCGCTCTTCGGGACCTTGTAATAGAGGTTGGCGGTGAGCGCGATGGTCGCGACCCACACCAGCAGCGTGAGCGCGCGATGGCGCAGCACCACGGCGAGCGAACGGTCGTAACCGCGGATCATCCAGCGCAGCACGCCCTCGACGAGGCGATCGAAGCGGGTCGCGTCGGGACTCGGCGGCGCGCGCACGAAATGCGCGCAGATCATCGGCGTCACCGAAATCGAGACGACGGTCGACACCAGGATCGCGAAGGCGAGGGTGACGGAGAATTCCCTGAATACGCGGCCGATAATGCCGCCCATGAACAGCAGCGGAATGAAGGCGGCGACAAGCGAGATGCTGATCGAGATGACGGTAAATCCGATCTGCTTGGCGCCTTCGATGGTTGCGCGAAGCGGCGAGGAGCCCGCCTCGAGATTGCGGAACACGTTCTCGATCATGACGATCGCGTCGTCGACCACGAAGCCGACCGAGACCGCGAGCGCCATGAGCGACAAGTTGTCGATGGAAAACCCGGCGAGCCACATCAGTGCGCAGGTGCCGGCGAGCGAAAGCGGCACGGTGATGCCGGCGGCGAGCGTCGGCGTCGCGCGCCGCAGGAAGATCAGGACCACAAGCATCACCAGCACCGCGGTGATCCCGAGCGTGATCTGCATGTCGCGCACGCTGGCGCGGATGGTCTGGCTGCGGTCCGACAGGACGGAAATCTGAACGTCGGAAGGAATCCAATTCTTGAGATCGTCGAGCACTTCCTTGATGTGATCGACCGTCTCGATGATGTTGGAATTCGACTGCCGGGTGACCGTGAGCAGCACCGCCGGCTGGCGGTTGAACCAGGCGGCGGAGAAATTGTTGCGCACCCCCCGTCGGATCGTGGCGACGTCGGTCAGCCGCACCACGGTTCCGTTGTTGCTTTTGAGGACGATCGGGTTGAAGTCGCGCGGATCCCAGAGTTGGCTGTTGCTGCCGAGCGTGACCGACTGGCCGTCGCCGTCGAGGACGCCGAGCGGCCCCGCCGCGTTGGCGTTGACGATGGCGTTGCGTACGTCCTCAGGCGATAGCCCGATCGCCGCAAGCGCCACGGGATTGTATTGGACCCGCACCGCCGGCTGCTCGGCGCCGGTCGCGTTTACTTCGGCGACACCCTCCACCTGCGAGAGCCGTTGCACCACCACCGTGTCGGCGATGTTGTAGATCTCAGCCGCGGGGATGGTGGGCGATGTCAGCGCCAATATGAAAATCGGGAACGCCGCCGGGTTGACCTTGCGGAATGTCGGCAGCGTCGGCAGATCGCTCGGCAGATCGGTCGCCGCCGCATTGAGCGCCGCCTGCACATCTCGCCCGGCGCCGTCGATGCTGCGGCCCAGGTCGAACTGGATGGTGATGCTGCTCGAGCCGAGCGCGGAGACCGAGGTGATTTCGCTCACCCCGGCGATCTCGCCGAGGCGGCGCTCCAGCGGCGCCGCGACGGTCGCCGCCATGATGGCCGGATCTGCGCCCGGCCGGCTCGCGGTGACGCGTACGGTCGGCAGTTCGAAGCTCGGCAAGCTCGCGACCGGCAGGAACGAATAGGCGACGCAGCCGACGAGAAAAAGCCCGATCGCGAGCAGCGTGGTGCCCACCGGCCGCCGGATGAACGGATAGGAGAAGTTCACCTGGGCACCGCCGGGATTATTCCGCCGCCTGCGGCGGATACGTGGGCGGGGCGATCGGCGCCGCGGGGCGCGGCGGCGGCCGCGTCAAGCGCTGCAGCCGCATTTTGAGCCGCTCCATGGCGAGGTAGATCACCGGCGTCGTGTAGAGCGTGAGCAGCTGGCTCAGCAGCAATCCACCGATGATGGTCACGCCGAGGGGAAAGCGCAGCTCCGAGCCGGTGCCGCTTTCGAGCGCGAGCGGTAGCGCGCCGAACAGCGCCGCGAGCGTCGTCATCATGATCGGGCGGAAGCGCAGCAGGCTCGCCTTGACGATCGAGGCGCGCGGTGAAAGGCCCTCGCTGCGCTCGGCCTCGAGCGCGAAGTCGATCATCATGATCGCGTTTTTCTTGACGATGCCCATCAGCAGCACGATGCCGATCAGCCCGACGAGCGAGAGATCGAGCCCGCACAGCATGAGCGCGAGCAGCGCGCCGACGCCGGCGGAGGGCAGGGTGGTGAGAATCGTGAACGGGTGGATGAAGCTTTCGTAGAGCACCCCGAGCACGATGTAGATCGTCACCGCCGCAGCGAGAATCAGCCATGGCTGTCCGGCGAGGGACTTGTCGAACTCGGCGGCGTCGCCCGAATAGGCGCCCACGATGGTCGGCGGCATGCCGATCGCCTGCTCGGCGTCCGCGACCGCGGCGACAGCGTCGCTGAGCGACCGACCGGGCGCCAGGTTGAAGCTGATGGTGACGGCGGGAAACTGCGCCTGATGGCTGATCGCGAGCGGCGCCGCCGTCTTGCTGACGGAGGTGAAGGCGCTCAACGGCACCTGCGCGCCGTTGGTCGAGGGAACGTAAAGCTTCGAGAGCGAACTCGGGTCGCGTTGGTACTGCGGCATCGCCTCGAGGATCACGCGGTACTGATTGGCCTGCGCGTAGATGGTCGAAATCTGCCGCTGGGCGAAGGAGTCGTTGAGCGTGTCGTTGACGACCTGCATCGATACGCCGAGCCGGCCCGCTGCCTCGCGGTCGACCTTGATGAAGGCGCGCAGCCCCCCCTCCTGCGCCTCCGACGCGACTTCGTGCAGCGCCGCATCCCCGCGCAGCCGCTCAACCAGCCGGGCCGACCATTTGTTGACTTCATCCGGATCGGTTCCGGTGAGGGTGTATTGATACTGCGCGCGGCTCGAGCGGGTGCTGATCTGGATGTCCTGCACCGGTTGGAAATAGACGACGATGCCGGGCACGGCGGCGACCGCCGCCTTGAGGCGATCGACCACTTCGGTGACGAAGGCCTGGCGCTCGCCGCGCGGCTTGAGGGTGATGGCAAGATGCCCGGCGTTGGGCGTCGGATTCATCGGACTGACGCCGATCACCGAGACCGCCCCGGTCACGTCCGGATCCTGTTTGATCGCGTCGACCACGCGGGTCTGCAGGCGCTGCATCTCCTCGAACGAAACTTCCGGCCCGCCTTCCGTCACCGCGTTGATAAGCCCGGTGTCCTGGGGCGGCAGGAACCCCTTGGGAATGACGATGTAGAGCCAGATGGTCACGGCGAGCGTCCCGGCGGTCACCAGGATCGTCATGATCTGGCGCCGCAGCACCCATTCGAGGCTGCGGCGATATCCTTCCACGACCCAGTCGAGCGCGCGGTTGAACGCCCGCGTGACGCGGTTGCCCTCACCGTGCTGGTGGCGCAGCAGCCGGCTGCACATCATCGGCGTGAGCGTGAGCGAAACGACCGCCGACGTGACGACCGCGATGGTCAGCGTGAGGGCGAACTCGCGGAACATGCGTCCGACGAGGCCGGTCATGAACAGGAGCGGGATGAACACGGCGATCAGCGAAACGGTGAGCGAGATCACCGTGAAGCCGATCTCGCGCGCGCCGCGCAGCGCCGCGTCGAAGGCGCTTTCGCCTTCTTCCATGTGGCGGACGATGTTCTCGATCATCACGATCGCATCGTCGACCACGAAGCCGGTGCCGATGGTCAGCGCCATCAGCGACAGGTTGTCGAGGCTGAAGCCGCAGAACCACATCACGCCGAAAGTGGCGATCAGCGAGAGGGGAAGCGCGACGCCGGCAATGATGGTCGCGCGTATCGTGCGCAGGAAGACGAGCACCACCAGCACGACGAGCACGACGGCAAGCACGAGAGTGAACTGCACGTCGCGGATCGAGGCGCGGATGGTGCCGGTGCGGTCGTGCACGACGGTCAGATGCGCGTCGGCCGGCATGGCGCGCTGGAGCCGCGGCAGCTCCTTGAGCACCAGCTTGACCGTCTCGATGACGTTCGCGCCCGGCTGCCGCTGAACGTCGATGATCACGGCGGGAACGCCCTGAAACCAGCCGCCGACTTTGGTGTTCTCGAGCCCGTCGACCACCTGGGCGACGTCGCTCAGCAACACCGGGGCGCCGTTGCGATAGGCGACCACCACCTCCTTGTAGGCATCGGCGGCGGTAATCTGATCGTTGCTCGCGATCGTGTAGGATTGCTGCGAGCCGTCCAAAGAGCCCTTCGGGCCGGCGACGTTGGCAAGGCTGATGGCGCCGCGCAGGTCCTCCATGCCGAGCCCATAGGCGGCGAGACGGGCGAAGTCGGCCTGAATACGCACCGCCGGGCGGATGCCGCCTTCGACGGATACATGGCCGACGCCGGTGAGTTGGCTCAACCGCTGCGCCAACAGCGTGTCGGCGAAGTTGCTTAGTTCGCGCAATGAAATAGTTTGCGAGGTGAGCGCCAGCGTGATGATCGGCGCATCCGCCGGATTCACTTTCGAATAAACCGGCGGATAGGGCAGATTCTTCGGCAGCGTGGATCCGGCCGCGTTGATGGCCGCCTGCACGTCCTGCGCCGCGCCGTCGATGTCGCGGTTGAGGTCGAATTGCAGCGTGATCTGGCTGATCCCGTAGGAACTCGACGACGTCATCACCGTGAGCGCGGGGATTTGGCCGAACTGCCGTTCGAGCGGCGCAGTGACAAGGGCCGCCGTTACGTCCGCGCTCGACCCGGGCAGCTGTGTCGTCACCTGGATGGAGGGAAAATCGACCTGCGGCAGCGACGAAACCGGGAGCCACCAATAGCCGAGCCAGCCGCCCAGCATCACGGCGACGCCGAGCAGCGAGGTCGCGATCGGCCGGTGGATGAACGGCGTCGAAACGCTCATGGGGTGGCGCTCGGGGCGGCGTCGGAACTGCGTCGGCGCTTGCCGCCCGCTTTATCCGTGTTCGTGCCGCCGGACTTCTGCCCCCCGTTTCCTTCCTTTTCGCCGGTCGTCGCCGGCGCACTGCCGTCGCCGCCGGGCGCCCCCTCGGTCGCCTGCGCCGGAGCGACCGTGACCGAGCGCTTATCTGCGAGCTGGGTGAATCCGGTCGTGACGACGGTGTCCCCCGCGTTGACGCCGCGCGTGATCACGGCCTGCGTCTCGCTCTGCTGGCCGACGCCGACCGCCCTGACGGCGACCGTATTGTCCGGCTGGACCACGTAAACGAAGTTGGTGTTGGGCGGCGGCCCGCGCTGCACCGCCACCGGCGGCACGACCACGACGTCGTGCAGCGTGTCGACCAGGAGACGCACGTTGACGAACTGGCCCGGCCACAGCTGCAGGTCCGCGTTGGGAAACTCGGCCTTGAGCTGGATCGTGCCGGTTGTCTGGTCGACCTGATTGTTGACCACCTGGAGCTTGCCGCGATCGACCACGGTTTTGTTGTCGCCGCCGAGCGCTTCGACGACCAGCGGTCCGGCCCCGGTCGCGTTTGCCTTCGCGATCGCGGCGTTGACCTGCCCGAGTTGCTGCTGCGGTAGCGTGAACAACAGCGCGATCGGCTGAATTTGGGTGACGACGACGATCGTCGTGGCACTGGCCGCATGCACCACGTTGCCTTTGTCGACCAGGCGAATGCCGGTGCGGCCGTCGATCGGCGACGTGATGGTGCACCATTTGAGATAGGCCGCGGCGTTGTCGATTGCGCCCTGATCTAGCTTCACCTGCGCTTCGAGTTGGGCAACGAGCGTGCGCTGCGTGTCGAGTTGCTGCGGCGCGATCGCATTCGTTTTTACCAGGTTGGTATAGCGCACGAGATCGACCTTGGCGTTCGCGAGCTGCGCCTCGTCGAGCGCCTTCTTGGCGGTCGCTTGGTCTAGCGCGGCCTGGTAAGTCACCGGGTCGACTCGCGCGAGCACGTCGCCTCGTTTTACGTCCTGTCCCTCGACGTAGTCGACGCTCAGCAGCGTCCCGTCCACGAGCGAGGTCACGTTGGCGGTGTTGAGGGCCTTGGTGGTGCCGACGCCGTCGAGATAGACCGGAACGTCGGCCGTCTGGGCGGTGGCGGCCACGACTGAGACCGCTGCGGTCGCGTCGCGGCGGCCGGCAAAGCCCTTCTTCTGCGGTGCCTGGCCGCGGCCATTCGCCCACAGCACGACGGCGGCGCCAACCGCGCAGACGATGAGAATTCCAAGGAGCCGTCGAAATCCCGCTTTCATCGCAGGCCTTGAGTCGGTTCAACCCTAACCTTGGTGCGCGCGAGGGCCGCCCGGTTCAAGGGCGCCAACGCTCGGTGTCCAAAATCCAGCCGCCGCCGAGCGCCTGATATAGGGTCACGATCGCGAACAAGCGATTGAATCGCACCTGCGCGAGGACATCCTCCTGGGTAAAGTACGTCTGCTGCACCTGGACCAACGTGGTCAGATCGAGAGCACCGGCGCGAAACTTCTCCTCGGACAGGTCGAAGGCCCGTTGCGCCTCCGACACCGCCCGCCGCTGAAGCATTTCCTGAATCGCGAGCTGTTGCACGCCCGCGAGCGCTTTCTCCACGTCCGTGAAGGCCGAGATCACCGCCTTGCGATAATTGGCGAGGAGTTCCTCGCGTAAGCCCTTTTGCTGGTCGAGTTGGCCGAGCAGGGTGCCGCCGTCGAAGATCGGCTGAGTCACGCCCACGGCCGCCGTATAGAAACCCGAGCTGGGAACGAGCAAATTGCGCAGCATCGCGCTCGAGAACCCACCCTGGCCGGTCAGCTGGATGGTGGGAAAGAACGCCGCCCGCGCCGCCTCCACGTTTGCGTCGGCCCCCGCGAGCTTGATCTCCGCTTCGCGGACGTCGGGACGTTGCGTGAGCAATTGCGACGGCAGGCCCGGCGTCACACGCGGCGCCGCCAGGCGAAACAGGCTGCCGCCACGGATGTGAACGTGTTCGGGCGAGCGACCGATCAATAGCGCGAGCGCCGCGCGATTCTGCTCCTCCTGTTGCACCAGTGGCGGAATCTGTGCGCGCGCGATCGCGACGAGGCTCGCCTGCTGCGCCACGTCGAGCGCCGATCCGCTGCCCGAAGCTCCCACCCCCGCTCCCAGCGGCGCCGCCCCACCCTGGGCAAAGCGGTCCTGTATGACCTTGAGGATGCGTTCGGCAGCCGCCACGTTCCGGTTGGCGATGCGGATGCGATCCTCCGCTTCGAGCACGAGAAAATACGCATCGGCAACGCTCACCAACGTAGTGAGCGCGACGACCTCGCGGTCGAAACGGCTCGCCGAGGCATTGTCCTCGGCCGAGCGCAGCAGGGCGCGATTGCGGCCCCAGAAATCGAGCACGTAGCTCGCGCTCAACGAGGTGCTGTAGAGCGTCCGGTCCGTCACCGCGATCGCGTTGGTGGTGGTGTTGGCCGAGGGACGCGAGCGCGTGTCGGAGGCTGCGCCGGTAAAGCTCGGTAGCAGGGCCGCCCCGGCTTGGCGCGCAAGTGCATCCGCCTGCACGATGCGTGCGATCGCCGCCGCGATGTCGAGATTGGAGGTTTGCGCCTGCTCCATCAGGTCGGTGAGCTCGGCGGAGCGGAAACCGCGCCACCACGCCAGCGAGGGGAGCGCCGCCTCCGGATCGCCCTTCGCCCGCGTGTATTTGCCGGGAACGTCGAGAGCAGGGTCGAGCTTGTCGGCCGTCAGGATGCAGCCGGCGAGCGCCGGCGCGAACGCAACGCTCAATGCCAGCGCGAGCCGGCGCGCCCGGCCCCATGGAAGAACCCGCCTGACTTCCACCATCGCCTGGCACTCTGACGCGCGGACGCGACCTATCGGCTCTTCTCATTGCCGCTTCTTCGGTACGGCGTCCAGTCCGCCAGACTCCGGCGTCCCTCCGGCGTCATCGCGGCACCGGCCGAGGCGATAACATCTTGCAGCGCTTCGTCGAGCTTGCCGCGCGCGTTGCGGGCCTCGGCCATGGCGGAGCGCAGCGCATCGGCATTGAACGGCTCGGCGCGCAACGCCTCCCGCGTTCCGCGCTGCGCCTGCCGGTAACTCGCGACCGCCTCCTCGATGTTTGCTTGGTGCGTCCGGAACTGACTGCGCAGCTTCTCCGCGTCGCCGGCCGGCAGCGCCGCAGCAAGGCGCTCGATGCGCGTGGCGGGAGTCCAAGGTCGATGCCGCTCCCAGGCGAAATGGCGCCACGCAAACGCAGCCCAAGCGCCGATAAAAAACAGGTTGAGCGCGAGCGAGACGAACAGAATCCAACGGGACCACCGGCCGGCACGCGCCGGGGCGGGCGGACTTACTGTCACGGACGGGCCTCCGGCAACGGATCCGGCGCGAACACGACCGCGCCGATGTCATTGTCCGCCACGATCGATGTTAAGTCCTCGCTGTTGGTGGCGACCGTAATCGGCCCGAGATCGGAGAGCCCGATGACGAATCCAAGCGCTGCAACACCGGCGAGCGCGGCAAGTCGCGGCCATGCCGGCGCAAACTCCAGCGTGAGCAGTTCGCTCGGCCAGCGCCGCCACAGGAACCGGCGCCGCTGCGGCGGCAACGGCCGCGAGGCGAGGGTGCGTAGAACGCGGGTCGCATCCGTATGCGCCGCCGCGTCGCGGGCGATCAACGCATCCAACGCGCGCGCCTGCGCGAGCGCACCTCCGGCCGCCGCGTCTGACGCCAACAGGCGGTCCGCCGCGGCACGCTCCGGCTGCGGCCAGCGGGCAGGATCCGCCCCGCGGACATCGAGCAGGTGCTGAAATCGCGCGAGTGTCATCGTCATGATTGTTTGCTTCCTACCTCGAGCATGGGGCCAAGTCGTTGCCGCAGGGTGCGTTTGGCGCGCACCAGCAGGGTCTCGACCGCCGAGACCGAAGTTCCCAAGGCCGCCGCGGTTTCGGCATTGCTCAGGCCTTCATGATACGTGAGCGCGATGGCCGCGCGCTGCCGTTCGGGCAGCTCGGCAATTGCCGTTGCGAGCGCCCGGTCGATCTCGCGCCGCTCCATGCCGGCCGCCGCGTCCGGAGTGGGATCGGCCGGGTCGCTAACGTCTTCGAGCGGCAGGAACGGCGCGCGCCGCTTGCGGTTGAGGCACAGATTGATGACCACGCGATAGAACCAGGTGCGAAACGACGCCACGGGACGCCAGCGCGGCGCATTGATCCACAATCGCAGCAGCGCCTCCTGAACGATTTCTTCCGCGTCCGCACTGCTGCCCATGACGCGGCGGGCAAGGCGCAGCGCGAGCGGCGCGTAGCGGCGGGCGAGGACCCGGAACGCGGGTTCATCGCCAGTGGCGATCCGGAGCATGAGATCCTCATCGCTCGCCCCATCCATTGAAGGTTGGCCCGGTGATCGCGCGTTTGACGGCGTCATCGAACCATGCCTGTCGATCAGGCGAAAGCTGCCCGGTGTCGCCCCGCCGGGAGCTGCGCCCCGGCGTGCCGGCGCGGCCAGCGGCCCGAAGCGAACCGCCGGAATGCGCCAGCCATGACAATAAACCCGTGGAGGGAATAAAGCCTGCGAAACGCGTGTAAATCCGGCCAAATACCGCCGGCGCTCATCGAACCCCGACGGAAAACGGGCGTTGCCGGCCATAGAAGGCCCCCAAGGAGGCTTCCATGCGGTATTTTGCGATCGCTCTGATGCTTGGATCGGCACTCGCCCTCACTGGCGGCGGCGAGGCACGGGCGGGCGCGTGGTGTGCTTAGTATGACCCCTACACCTACAACTGTGGGTTCAACACGTTCGAGCAGTGCCAGGCGACGGTGCTGGGCGCCGGCGGCTACTGTGCGCGCAACGTCAATGAGCCGCAGAGGGCGCCCGGCCCGCGCCGGAGATGAGGCGCGCTTGCCCAAACTGGTTTTGTTTGGAACCCGGATGAAGCGCCGCGATAGGCGGGAAGCGAACTTGACTGTTTGGGGTGGAGGCCACGCCCGGAATTGAACCGGGGTACACGGTTTTGCAGACCGTTGCGTAACCACTCCGCCACGTGGCCGTCCGGCGCCTTGCGGCGCGGTGAGATGTGGCATGGCTATATAGAGGAGCCGGGCGGGCGCGGCAACGCGGACGCGCGAGCGGCGGCAAGCTTGCCTTTTCGACCGGGCTATCCCACAAGACGAGAAATCGTGCCTCGGGACGCACTAAGTGATGGCCGACTTCGCGCAAGCGCGGCGGATGATGGTCGATGGCCAGATCCGCACCAGCGACGTGACCGAACTCAACGTGCTCGCCGCCTTCGACGAGGTTCAGCGCGAGCGTTTCGTGCCGGAGCGCTGGCAGCCAATCGCGTATCTCGATCGGGACGTGCCGGTTCAGGAGAGCGGCGCCCGATGCCTGCTCAAGCCCATGGTGCTCGCGAAACTCATCCAGACGGCGGTGGTCGGGGAGGGGGACCGGGTGCTCGATGTGGGCTGTGCCACCGGGTATTCCGCGGCGATCCTCTCGAAGCTCGGGCGGAGCGTCGTTGCGCTCGAAGAGGATGCCGCCTTGGCGGAATCTGCCGCACGTACGCTCGGATCGGTCGGCAGCGGCAACGTGCGGGTCGTCACCGGCAAGCTGGCGGACGGCTGGCCGCGCGAGGCGCCCTACCACGTGATCCTGCTCAACGGCTCGACTGAAGTCGCGCCGCAGTCGCTACTCGATCAATTGTCGCCGGACGGCGGGCGCCTCGTCGCCGTCGTAGGCCGCGCGCCGATCGGGCGCGGCACGGTTTACCGCCGCAGCGGCACGCACGTGAGTTCCCACCCGGAGTTCGACGCCGTCGCCCCCTTGCTGCCGGGCTTTTCCAAACCGCCCGCGTTCGTATTCTAAAGTCCCCCAGCGCACATTTCGGGGTGTTGCGCATTTGCGCCACTCGCGAACTTTTTAGTGGCTGTCAGGTACCAGGGGTTTCGCGCCGCGGAACCCACCCCTATTGTCGATTCGGGAAAAAGGGACGGGAGCCGGCGGACAACGTCCGCAAAGGAGCCCGCATTGGGTAGGCGGAGCGGGCGGTGCGTAGGACCGATGGAAGCGCGAAGCGGACGGTCCGGCGGGCGGCGTTGACGATAGCCGCTGCCGCGGCGTTCTACCCGGCGCTCGCATCGGCGGAGACCATCGAATCCGCCCTGGTGAAGGCCTACCAAAACAACCCGCAGCTCAACGCGCAGCGCGCCAGCGTGCGCGCGACCGACGAGGCCGTGCCGCAGGCCTTGTCCGGGTATAAACCGCGCGTCGCCGTTACGAGCACAGCAGGCGAGCAATTCACCGACGCGACGGCGAAAACCGTGGGGGCCATCCCATCGCCGACGGGCACCGGTACGAAGCAGGCCGTCACCTATACCGGTGCATCCTCGACAGTCACGCCGTGGAGCTATGGCGCCACCGCCCAACAGACGCTGTTCAACGGATTCCAGACCGCGAACCGCACGCGCGCGGCGGAAAGCCAAGTGTCCACAGCGCGCGAAGGCCTGCGCGTTCTCGAACAGACGGTGCTGCTTACCGCCGCCACGACCTACATGGACGTGCTGCGCGACACCGCCAACCTCGAAGTCCAGCGCAACAACGTGCGCGTGCTCCAGGAGACGCTCAAGCAGACCAGGGACCGCTTCGAGGTGGGCGAGGTGACGCGCACCGACGTCGCTCAGGCCGAGGCGCAACTCGCCGCCGGCCAGTCGTCAATGCTAGCCGCCGAGTCCACGTTGACCACCTCCAAGGCAAACTACCGCCAGGTGATAGGCGTGGAGCCGGTTAATCTGGCACCGGGCGCGCCGGTCGACCGTTTCTCGCCGCATACGCTCCCGGCGGCAGTCGATCAGGGCCTGATCGAAAACCCGAACGTGACCGCGGCGATGTACGGCATCGATGTCGCATTCCTTCAGGTCAAGATCAACGAAGGCGCGCTCTACCCGACCTTGACGGCGCAGGCGACCGTTACGCAGGGGTCTTTCATACAGAACAACGCCACGCCGCAATTCTGGACCGCGTCGGCGATCGGCACGTTGACCGTCCCCATCTACCAGGGCGGCCAGGAGTATGCGCTCATTCGCCAATCGAAAGAGTCGCTGGCGCAGCAGCGGCTCAGCCTGGAGCTGGTGCGCACCCAGACCCGCCAGCAGGTGGTGCAAGCGTGGGGCCAGAACGAGGCCGCCAAGGCGCAGGTCAAGGCGGCGAATTCGCAGGTTTATTCCTCCGAGGTCGCCCTCAACGGCGTGCGCGAGGAGGCGCGTGTCGGCCAGCGCACGACGCTTGACGTGCTCAACGCGCAGCAGGCGCTGGTGAACGCGCGCATCGCCCTCGTCACCGCGCAGCACGATCGCGTGGTCGCGTCCTATAACGTGCTGTCGGCGACTGGACGGCTCTCCCCGCAGGTGATGCACCTGCCGACGACTCTCTACGATCCGAGCGTGCACTATCAGCAAGTCCGCGACGCGTGGATCGGCGTGCGCACGCCGGACGGACATTAGCTTCTTCTTGGAGCATGATCTTTTTCCGAAAACCGGTTCCCACTTTTCGGGATCATGCTCTAAGCACCGCGGACAGTTGAGAACGCCCTGTCCACAGGGAGGTGCTTGCGTTCGACCTTTGCCATGCGATACTTCGCGAATCCCGGCCACGTGTTCGCGCCGGTGATTCGCGCGTGGCGGCGACGCGGGTTTACAGGGAAGCGGCGATGGCGCAGCCGGCGAAGGCCCAAGAGCCCTCGATGGAGGAGATTCTCGCCTCGATCCGGCGGATCATTGCCGACGACGACGCGGCGAAGCCGCCCGCCAAACCGGCAGAGCCCACCAAGCCCACCACTCCCGCCGACACGGCCGGCAGCGACGAGATGGACGCCATGCTGGCGGACCTCGACGAGAACCCGGCCGAGCCGGCGCACTCGCCGCCCGATGAAGTGCTCGAACTCACCGAGGCAATGGCGGCGCCCCCGCCGGAGCCCGCACAGCCGAGCTTCCGCCGCATCGAACCCGATCAGGACGTGGTGTTCCACGAAACAGCCGCGGCCCAGCCGCCGCCCCCGCCTGTCGCGCCGCGCGCGCCCGGGGCCGACTCGCCGCTCCTTTCGACCGCCGCTTCGGCGGCGGTGCATTCCGCCTTCGGCACGCTCGCCCATTCAGTGCTGGCGCAAAATCCGCGCACCCTCGAGGATCTCGTCAAGGAAATGCTCCGGCCCATGCTCAAGGCGTGGCTCGACGACAATCTTCCGGTGATGGTCGAGCGTATGGTGCGTGCGGAAATCGAGCGCGTGTCGCGCGGCCCGCGCAATTGATGGCCGGCGAATAGCGAATAGCGAATAGCGAATAGAAAGAAGCGCACGCGCCCAACTTTCCACGGCCTACCATTCGCTATTCGCCACTCCCTATTCGCCCTCCGCGTTGACATCCGCGCGCCGCCTGGGCTTTACCCCAGCCATGATCGAAAAGACCTACCGGCCCGCCGAGGTCGAGGCGCGCATCTACGCGACATGGGAGAGCGCGGGCGCGTTCCGCTGCGGCCGTCCCGAGCGTGCCGGCGCGCGGCCGTATTGCATCGTCATTCCACCGCCTAACGTCACGGGCACGCTGCACATGGGGCACGCGCTCAACAACACTTTGCAAGACATTCTCGTGCGCTTCGAGCGCATGCGCGGACGCGACGTGCTGTGGCAGCCGGGCACGGATCACGCCGGGATCGCCACGCAGATGGTTGTCGAGCGCCAGCTGATGGAGCGGCAGGAACCCGACCGTCGCACCCTTGGTCGCGAAGAATTCATCAAACGCGTGTGGGCGTGGAAAGAGGAATCCGGCGGCGCCATCACGCGCCAGCTCAAACGGCTCGGCGCGTCCTGTGACTGGTCGCGTGAGCGCTTCACCATGGATGAGGGGCTCTCGCGCGCGGTCGTCAAAGTGTTCGTTGAACTCTACAAGGCCGGGCTCATCTACAAAGACAAGCGGCTGGTCAACTGGGACCCCAAGCTGCGCACCGCCATCTCGGATCTCGAGGTCCAGCAGGTCGAGGTGAAAGGTCACCTATGGTACTTCAAGTATCCGATCGAAGGCCTTGAGAATACGTTCATCACGGTCGCCACCACGCGCCCGGAGACGATGTTGGGCGATACGGCCGTCGCGGTGCATCCCGAAGACGAGCGCTATCGTCACCTGATCGGCAAACACGCGGTCCTGCCATTGGTCGGCCGCCGGATTCCGATCATCGCCGACGAATATTCCGATCCGGAAAAAGGAACCGGCGCCGTGAAGGTGACGCCGGCGCACGACTTCAACGATTTCGAGGTCGGCAAGCGACACGGTCTGCCGCTCGTCAATATTTTCACCGTCGACGCGCGTCTCGATCTCAAGAACAACGCCGCCTTCCTTCACGAGCTGCCCGCGTCGGCCGATCTCGACGAGACGCTGGCGCTCGATGGACGCGATCGTTTCGACGCGCGCAAGATCGTGGTCGCGCGCATGGAGGCGAAAGGCCTCGTCGAAAAAATCGAGCCGCATGTGCACATGGTGCCGCACGCGGATCGTTCCGCCGCCGTGGTCGAGCCTTTCCTCACCGACCAATGGTTCGCCGACGCCAAAACGCTGGCTCAGCCGGCGATCGAAGCGGTGCGCCGCGGCCGCACGGTGTTCGTGCCGAAGAATTGGGAGAAGACCTATTTCGACTGGATGGAAAACATCCAGCCGTGGACCATTTCGCGGCAGCTGTGGTGGGGTCACCAGATCCCCGCCTGGTATGCCGAGGACGGCAAGGTGTTCGTCGCGTTGAACGAAGCCGAGGCCAAAGCGGAGGCGGCGCGGCACTACGGCCATGACGTGCCGCTCAAGCGCGATGAGGACGTGCTCGACACTTGGTTCTCCTCGGCGCTGTGGCCGTTCTCAACGCTCGGCTGGCCCGACCAAACACCTGAACTCGAGCGCTACTACCCGACCGACGCCCTCGTCACCGGCTTCGACATCATCTTCTTTTGGGTCGCCCGCATGATGATGATGGGGCTGCGCTTCATGGAGGAGGTGCCGTTCCACACGGTTTACATCCACGCGCTGGTGCGCGACGAGCGCGGCGCCAAAATGTCGAAGTCGAAGGGCAACGTGATCGATCCGCTGCACCTGATCGACGATTACGGCGCCGACGCGCTGCGCTTCACCCTTGCAGCGATGGCGGCGCAGGGGCGCGACATCAAGCTCGCTACGAGCCGCGTCGAGGGTTACCGCAACTTCGCGACCAAGCTGTGGAATGCCGCGCGCTTTGCCGAAATGAACGGCTGTGCCCGTGTGCCGGGTTTCGATCCGACAAAAGCGCGCGACACGCTCAACCGCTGGATCGGGCATGAGACTGCCGCAGCCGGCCGCGAGGTCACCGGCGCGATCGAGGCGTACAAATTCAACGAGGCGGCCGGCGCCCTCTATCGTTTTGTTTGGAACGTCTATTGCGATTGGTATCTGGAATTGGCGAAGCCCGTCCTCACCGGGCAGGACGGTAGTGCCAAGGATGAAACCCGCGCGATGGTCGCCTGGGTGCGCGACGAGATCCTGAAACTGCTGCACCCGTTCATGCCGTTCGTGACCGAGGAACTGTGGCGTGTCACGCCGGACGCGGGCGCGGCGCGCAATGGGCTGCTGGTGCTCGCCGATTGGCCGCG
>Ga0210408_10000664_pt1 | contig 40713 bp, 37 predicted proteins | sample IncBWH4MmetaG_FD_155471 | JGI IMG/M metagenome (GOLD analysis project Ga0210408, IMG submission 155471) | Forest soil microbial communities from Barre Woods Harvard Forest LTER site, Petersham, Massachusetts, United States - Inc-BW-H-4-M | ecosystem: Environmental > Terrestrial > Soil >...
TGCTGCCCCTGCTGGTCTTGGTACTCATCGGCGCCGGGGTCTACGTCGCGCGTGGCCGCCGGCGTGCCCTGATCCGGGCCGGACTCGGCCTGGCCGCGTCCATGCTCGTCCTGGCCGTCGGCTTGCTGATCTTCCGCAGCATCTACCTCAGCCACGTCCCCAGCAACGTATTGCCTAGCGATGCCGCGGCCGCCGCGTTCGACGCGATGGTTCACTTCATCAAGGTGACGTTGCGGGTCGTGCTGGTGGTCGCGCTAGTCGTGGCCATCGGGGCGTTCATCACCGGACCCTCGCGCGCGGCGATCCAGACCCGTACGACCCTGAAGTCCTGGCTGGAATGGATCCGTAACTTCGGCGAGCGCCGCGGGGTGTCCACGGGGCCGGTCGGCCAGTGGACGTACGCGCACCGTAGGAGCCTCCGGATCGGGGCCGTGGCCCTGGCCGCGCTGGTCTTCGTGTTCTGGGGCCATCCCACCGGGCTGTTCGTCATCGTGCTCGTCGTCATCTTGCTGGTGGTCCTCGGCTTGATCGAGCTGATCGGCCGGCCTCCCGCGGAGGCCGGGACCGCGGTTCAGGCCTGACTCACCCGCCGCGGGTGACGCGATTCCTACCGCGAGAACGCCATCGTTTGACTCAGCGGTGCGGTGCGCCGCCTCCCTTGCGATGCGAAAGGACCCCTGACCATGAGCACGCCAGCCAAGGTAGACGTGGGCGACGACACAAGAGACATCCTGGGCGCCCTGGCCATGGGAGACCCCGACCTGCTGGCCGCGGGCTTGGAGGTACGAGCGGACTGGAAGGCCAGAAGCCGCCTGGACGACCGCAGTTATGCCCTGGTCAAGCTGGCCGCCCTCATCGCGCTCGACGCTCCCCCTGCCTCATACATCTGGCAGGTCGGCAACGCGATCGCCGAAGGCTGCACCGCGGAGGACATCGTGGGCGTGCTGATCGCGGTCGCCCCGCAGGTCGGTGGGCCCAAACTCGTGTCCGCCGCGCCCGAGATCATGGTCGCTCTCGGCCTGACCCTGCCCGATGGCATGTAGTCAGGCAATGACAAGGAGGCAGCGATGTTTATGCGGCGGCGTCCGTTGCTGCGCGCGGCTGCTGTAGGCGGCGGCGCGTACATAGCGGGAAAGAGGACGGCCCGGCGACGGGCGGACCAGGAACAGTATCAGGCAGATCAGGACGCACGCATCAGTGATCTCGAGCAGCAGCAGGCGGCCCAGCAGGCCCCGCCCCAGCAGGCACCGCCTCAGCAAGCCCCGGCCCCGGCGCCGAGCGCCTCGTCACCCATGATCGACCAGCTGAACCAGCTGGCCGCGCTGCATCAGCAGGGCGTCCTGACCGACGATGAATTCGCCGCCGCCAAGGCCAAGCTGTTTGGGACCTGATACCCAGCTCAGGCTGGGTATTCCGGCGGCGCCTCACCCACGCCGGATGAGGCAGCCGCCGGCCCGGCGCGGCATCGTCGGGAGCATAGGCCGAGAGGAGCCCGATCATGCCTGCACAGACGGTTGCAGCCCCGGCGCGAGCCGTGCCCCGGTACCAGCTCGATAGCGGGGTCCGCCAGCTCACCCCCGCTGAGCGCGCGGCCCGGGGCAAGGCAGCGCGGGCGGAGGTGCCGCGCGACAGTCATGCGGTGTTCGACCCGCCATCGGATCGGGCCGACCCGATCGCCCTGCTGGAGGAGCAGGCGCGGTCGCGGGTTCCGGAGCTGGTACCGGTGCGGTGGGGCCGGATGCTCGTGTCGCCGTTCACCTACTACCGTGGCGCGGCCCTGCCGATGGCCAGCGACCTGGCCACCACGCCTGTGTCCGGGATAGCCGTGCAGGCGTGCGGCGACGCGCACCTGTCCAACTTCGGCATCTTCGGGTCGGCCGAACGTCGCCTGATGTTCGACGTCAACGACTTCGACGAAACCCTGCCCGGGCCCTGGGAGTGGGATGTCAAGCGGCTGGCGGCCAGCCTGGAAGTGGCCGGCCGCGAAAACCAGTTCCCGGCCAAGCAACGTCGCGAGATCGTCATGGCGGCTGCCGCCCAGTACCGGCAGGCCATGCGCAATTTCGCCGGGATGACCAGTCTGGAGGTCTGGTACGCGCACGCGGACATCGACCAGCTGCGGGCGCAGTTCAACACCCAGCTCCAGGAGCGGCAGAAAAAGTTGCTAGACAAGGGCCTGGCCAAGGCCCGGACCAGGGACAGCATGCAAGAACTTGCGAAGCTGACCCGGATGGTAGACGGTCGCCCCCGCATCATCTCGGACCCGCCGCTCCTGGTCCCGATCGACGAGCTGATGCCGGCGGAGAGGGACAGGGAAAGCGTCGAAGAGGAACTGCGGGGCCTGATCGCCAAATACCAGCGCACGCTGGAGACCGATCGCCGGTACTTGCTCCAGCAGTTCGAGTTCTGCGACATGGCCCGCAAGGTCGTCGGGGTCGGCAGCGTCGGAACGCGCTGCTGGATCATCCTGATGCTCGGCCGCGACGAGACTGATCCGCTGTTCTTGCAGGTCAAGGAGGCCGAAGCGTCGGTACTCAGCCGGTTTGTCGGCGCCAGCAAGTACGCCAACCAGGGCCAGCGCGTGGTGGTCGGCCAGCGGCTGATGCAGGCAGCCAGCGACATCTTCCTCGGCTGGCAGCGTAATCCGGCGGGGATGGACGGGCAGCCGAGGGACTTCTACGTCCGGCAGCTGCGGGACTGGAAGTTCTCCATGGAAATCGGGCTCCTGCGCCCCGAAGGACTGCAGATGTACGGCGCGCTCTGCGGCTGGACCCTGGCCCGGGCGCACGCCCGTTCCGGTGACCGCATTGCGATCGCGGCCTACCTGGGTAACTCGGACGTCTTCGATCGCGCCATCACGAAGTTCGCCACCGTCTACGCCGACCAGAACGAGCGTGACCATCAGTCCCTGGTCGACGCGGTGGCATCGGGGCGGATAACCGCGGAGCGCGGCCTGTGACATCCGGCTGATCCAGGCACGGGAGCTGAGGCGGCGTGGCACTCGACCTTCTTCTCATCGGGCTGGGTATCGCCCTGGAGCCGTTCCCGCTGACCGCCTTCATCCTGGTGCTGAGTGCCGAGAAGGGCACCCGGAAGGGCCTGGCGTTCATCCTCGGCTGGCTGGCCTGCCTGGTCGCGGTGATTGCGGCGGTCATCGTGACCACCGGGAACAACCCGCCCGCGCCGCAGACCGTGCCCTCGGATGCCGCTCTGGCCGTCAAGCTGGCCGTCGGCGTCGTGCTGATCCTGATCGCCGTGCGCCAGCGACGCCGGATGGGCCGACCCCGCAAGCCGCCGGCCTGGATGGCCCGCCTGGACCAGCTGTCACTACTGGGGGCGGCAGGCCTCGCCGCGTTCCTTCAGCCCTGGACGCTGGTCGCGGCCGGAGCCGCGACCGTGGTCCAGGCCAAGCTCGCCACCGCGGGCAGTTACCTGATCCTGATCCTCTTCTGTCTGCTCGCCACCTCCAGCTTCCTGTACCTGGAGCTGTACGCCACCTTCGCGACCGGCAAGGCAGCCGCCCGGCTGGAGCGGATGCGGAAATGGCTGGACTCCCACCAGGACCAGGTGATCATCGCCATCTGCCTGCTGCTTGGGTTCTGGCTGGCAGGCAAGAGCATCTACCTGCTGGTCAGCTGACGTGACTGCGCTCGCGCCATCCGATCGGAACGCCCCCCGGTCACCCAGGGCCGGCGAGAGCCGGTGGCCGATGGCCCTGGCCGTGCTGGCCGCGGGTGGCCTGCGCGCGGTGCTGCCCCCCGCGCTCAGGAACGGCGATACCCGCTGGGCCTTCGTCGCGGTCGTCGTGGTGTTGCTCGGCATACTGGTCATCGGCGACCCCGGGCGCATCGACCGCGACTCCACCTGGCTCCGGATCATGACCGGGACCCTGATCGGGCTGATCTCCGCGGTGAACGCCGCCGCCGCGGTCCGCCTGGTAGCCGGGATCATCGGCGCGGTCAAGTTCAGCACCGACGCCAACGTCTTGCTCGGCAGCGGCGGAGCGATCTGGCTCAGCAACGTGATCACCTTCGGCCTGTGGTACTGGGATCTCGACCGCGGCGGTGCGGCGGCCCGGGCCCGCGGATCGAGCCGTCAGCCCGCCTTCGTCTTCCCCGAGATGACCAACGCCCAGTACGTCGCACCCGGCTGGTATCCCAAGTTCATCGACTACCTTCACCTCTCGTTCACCACCGCTACCGCGTTCAGCCCGACAGACGTCTCGGCGATCAAGCCCTGGGCGAAGATCATGATGATGACCGAGGAAGCGATCTCGCTGCTAGTCGCGGTCCTCGTCGTCTCCCGGGCCGTCAACATCCTCAGGTAGCCCGCGCAGGCCGCGTGGCCCAGGCCGGGCTGGGCCACGGTACGCGGAGACCAGGCGGGCCACCAGGGTGGCCAGGAATACCTGGCCGCTCATGGCCTCCAGCACGGCGACGGCCCGGCCCCCGCTCTGGGCCGCGGTGAAGTCACCGTACCCGAGGGTGGTCAGCGTGACGAAGCTGAAGTACTGGAACGTCTGGGTGTTGGCGGGCTGCTGGTCGGCGAAAAACGCGGACTCACCCAGGTGCCACAGGGCCGAGTAGCAGGCCGCGAACATGAGCCCGATGATCATGTAGGCGCTCAGGGCGCCGTAGATGCTCTGTATGGTGACCGTGGGCTGGGCCAGGACGCGCCGCACGACCAGGATCACGGTCGCCAGCAGCATCAGGGCCTTCCACAGGTCGGCCGCGCCGATGCCTCCCGAGGTGCCGGTCAGCGCTGCCCCGAGCGCCGCGGCCGATCCGGCCACCGTGGCGGTTCCGATGGCCAGCGGCCATCGACCGGGGAGCGGCGAGGTGCGCAGCGCAAGCAGCAGGACCACGGCGAACAGGCCGATTTGCAATTCGGTAGCCAGGTTCTTGCCGTTGAAGGCGGAAAGCAGATAGGTCCCGATGAGGACCGCCAGCAGCAGGCCGTACCGGCCGCCAGAACGTGGCGGTCCGGTACGGCCGCGGCCCCCCCGCCCGGTTAGCCGGACCAGGATGCCGCCGTCATGGCCAGCCCGGGGCGGACCAGTCGGCATGGAGTGACACGGTGCTCAGCTGGCTTGCTCGTCGCCGTGCAGCGCGTCCTGGAGCTCCGCCTCGCCTTCCTTGGACAGTGAGGTCTTGAGCACGGTGCCGCCGTACTTGCTCATCGCTTCGACGGCCTTGTCCGGGGTGACCTTCTCCACCATGAGGAACAGCGCCGAGGTTCCCGGCTGCAGCAAGCCGCGCACCTGATCCTGGAACTGCTTGTCCACGCCGGACTTGGTGATCTTGCCCATGATTGCGCCCATCCCGGCGCCGACGGCCATCCCCAGGACCGGGATGAAGAACAGCAGGCCGAACAGCATGCCCCAGAACATTCCCCAGGTAGCGCCGCCGCCGACCAGGTGGTGGCTGGTGTGCGTGTGGTACTTGCCCTCCTTGTCCCGCACGATCACCGCGATCGCGTCGGGCTGGATGATCAGGTCCTGGGCCAGCCTCCTGGCCTCGGCGGCGGCATCATCCGCGGTAGTCTCGTCGGGGTACCCGATCGCGATCAGGTCGGACATATTTTTCTCTCTTTCGTCGCTATGCCGGCTAGGTCGCGCCCAGTCCATCAGTCACGCCGCCATCGCGCCCCACCCGCGACGGGTGAAACATCAGGCTCCGGAAATCAGCTCGGGTGCCGCGTGCCACCCGGTCGGCTACCGCGTCGCCGGGGCCCGTAGCGAGGGATCGGGCTGCGTCCCGTTCTGCCAGGCCGACGTCCCGGCCGCCATCGCCGCCCTGGCCTGGGTCCACTTCAGCCTGGCCAGTTCTCTGGGCGGCACCTCCATCTCGTTGACCCACTGGCGGGTAGCCGACACCAGATGCTGGAAGCCGAAGGCCAGGCCGGTCAGGGCGATCAACGTACCGACTCCCACCATCGTCGCGCTGGTGATCAGCGGGGCCGTCCTGAACTCCGGGCCGTTCCTGCGATTTTCGCCATTGCTCATGGGATCCATCCTTTTAGCGGGACCTGATGCTCACTCTGGCTGGCCACGCCAGGCCGGGAATCATCCGCCCAGGGTGATCGGCCTGCGCTGGCGATCTCCGGGTCCGGGCGCCCGCCGCTCATCATTCGCGCCGGGTGATGTGCCCTCCGGCCCGCCGCGGCGAGGGTGGGGGTGGGATACGGCCGCTGGTAGCGCCCGGCTGACGCTGGTTCAGCCGGGCGCGCCGGGCCTGAAGGAGGAAGCGGTGTCTCGTTATCCGAATATCGCTGATCATGGCCTTATCGGTGATCTGCAGACGGCGGCGCTGGTGACGACGGACGGGGTGCTGGACTGGTTCTGCTGCCCGCGGTTTGATTCGCCGAGTGTGTTCGCGTCGTTGCTGGATGCTGAGCGGGGCGGTTTCTACCGGATCGCGCCGGACCGGGATGACTACGTCTCCAGGCAGCTCTACCTGCCCGACACCGCGGTCCTGATCACGCGGTTCATGACCCCGGACGGGGTCGGCGAGGTCCACGACTTCATGCCGGTCATCGACGGCGCGGCCACCGACCGGCACCGGCTGGTGCGGAACATCCGGGTGGTCCGGGGCGTCATGCGGTTCGCCATCCAGATCGAGCCGCGCTTCGACTACGGCCGCAAGCCGCACACGATGGACATCTCCGAGTCCGGCGTGGTGTTCCGGTCGGAGGGCCTGGAACTCACGGTGCACGGCATCGCCCCGGAGGGTTCCTCCATCCAGAACCTGGACATGACGCGGTCGCCCGACAATAACGGCCTGCGGTGGACCAGGACCTTGCGGGAGGGTGAGTCCGGCGGCGTGGTGCTGGAGTCGATGGGCGGCCCGCCGCACTTCGTGACACCCGAACAGGCGCAGCGCCTGCAGGACGAGACCGAGCGGTTCTGGCGCGGCTGGCTGTACCGGTCGAGCTACACCGGCCGGTGGCGCGAGATGGTGGCCCGTTCGGCCATCACTTTGAAGCTGATGACCTACGCGCCGACCGGGGCGCCGATCGCCGCCCCGACCACCGGGCTGCCCGAGCAGGAAGGCGGAGAACGCAACTGGGACTACAGGTACACCTGGATCAGGGACGGTTCGTTCTCCATCTACGCGCTGCTGGGCCTGGGCTACGTGGAGGAGGCGGCCGCATTCGGCGGCTGGCTCAGGGACCGGACCCAAGAACAAGCGGGCCAGGGTTCCGGGCCGCTGAAGATCATGTACCGGGTCGACGGCACCTCGGACCTGGTCGAGGAGACCCTGGATCACTTCGAGGGCTGGCGCGGCTCCCGCCCAGTCCGCATCGGTAACGGCGCCGCCGACCAGCTCCAGCTCGACATCTACGGCGAGGCCGCCACCGCGATCTACCTAGCCGACACCTCCGGCGTGCAGGCCGGCCACCAGGGCTGGACCGCGCTGGCGGACATCATCGACTGGCTGTGCGACCACTGGGACCAGCCCGACGAGGGCGTCTGGGAGACCCGCGGCGGCCGGAAGAACTTCACCTACGGCCGGTTCCAGACCTGGGTGGCGCTGGACCGGTCCATCCGGATGGCGACCGAGCGCGGCCGCCCCGCGGACATCGCCCGGTGGGTCACCGAACGCGACGCGATCTACCGGCAGGTCATGGAACGCGGCTGGAATCCCAAGGTCGGCGCGTTCACCCAGCACTACGACACCGAGGTCCTCGATTCCTCGCTGCTGAAGATGCCGATGGAAGGCTTCATCGCCCCCCGTGACCCGATGTGGCTGTCCACCCTCGACGCGATGGACCGCGAGCTGGTCTCCGACAGCCTGGTCTACCGGTACAACCCGAGCGCCTCACCCGACGGCCTGGCGGGCGACGAGGGCACCTTCTCGCTGTGCACGTTCTGGTACGTCGACGCTCTGGCCCGGGCCGGGCGGCTCGACGACGCCCGGCTGACGTTCGAGAAGATGCAGACCTACGCCAACCACCTGGGCCTGTTCTCCGAGGAGATCGGCAGCACCGGCGAGCAGCTCGGCAACTTCCCGCAGGCCTTCAGCCACCTAGCGCTGATCAGCGCCGCCGTCAACCTCGACCGCCAGCTCGACCAGGGGCGCGGCTAGGGCCGCCCCCTCGAGGAGGAAGCGTGCTCCGCGCCGTCCTGAACGTCATCTGGCTCATCCTGTGCGGTCTCTGGATGGCCATCGCTTACGTCCTCGCCGGGCTGCTGGCCTTCGTGCTGATCATCACCATCCCCTTCGGGATCGCCGCCTTCCGGATCGCCGGCTATGTGCTCTGGCCGTTCGGCCGCACGATCGACCGGCGCCCGGAGGCCGGAGTCGCCTCGGTGATCGGGAACGTGCTCTGGATCGTATTCTTCGGATGGTGGCTGGCGGTAGGACACCTGGTCAGCGGGGTCCTGCTCTGCCTGACGATCATCGGGATCCCGCTCGGCCTGGCCAGCTTCAAGATCATCCCGATCACCCTGGTGCCGCTCGGGGTCCGTATCGTCCCGGTAGACCGCGTGTACGCCAAAGCTGCCTGAGAGTCGAGCCAATGGATGAGATCCCCCAGGCCAGGGAGCCGGACGAGCAGGCCGCAGGCACACCGGCCACCGACGCTGGCCCGAGCGTAGCCGTCGCTGAAGCGCCTGCGCCAGCGCGCGAGCCAGGAAGACGGCGGAGGCTGCTGTACGCCACGCTCCCCGGGGCCTGGGGCGCGCTCATTGTCGGCAGCCTTTCCTTCACGCCATCGCTGCTGCCCCGCACCGGTATCATCCAGGGCCTGGTCTGGGGCATCACCGCGGCGATCGGTTACGGGCTCGGGGTACTCGCTGCGTGGATCTGGCGTGCCTTCCCGGACCGGGGTCCCCGGGACCCGCGGCGCCGGTCCTGGCTGATCTTCTTCATCAGCGCCGCCGTGCTAGTCGTGGTCATGTTCGGGCTCGGGCAGTACTGGCAGTACCTGATCCGCGGGCTGATGGGCGTGACCGAGTACAACATCGCGCTCGTGGTCGCCTCCCCGTTCGTCGCGGCGCTGGTGTTCTGCCTGATCCTGCTGATCGGGCGCGGCCTGCGCGGCCTGTACCGCTCGGTCGCGCACCTGCTCCACCGCTGGATCGGGCGGCGCGCGGCGAACGCGGTCGGCTGGATCCTGGTCGCCGGCCTCACCTACGTGGTGCTCACCGGCCTGCTGTTCCAGGGCTTTATCAACGTCATGAACAGCGCGTATTCGCTACGCGACACGAAGACCGCGGAAGGGGTCCACCAGCCCACGACCAGCCTGCGGTCGGGCGGGCCCGGCTCGGTCATCCCGTGGGACACGCTGGGCTGGCAGGGGCGCAATTTCATCGGCAAGGGCCCGTCGGTGAACGACATCGAGAAGGCCACCGGCCAGCCGGCCATGGAGCCGATCCGCATCTATTCCGGCCTGGCGTCGGCCTCCGACGCCGAGGCCCGGGCCAACCTGGCCGTCCGGGACCTCGAGCGCGCGGGCGGTCTCCAGCGCAAGTACCTGCTGGTGGTGACCACCACCGGCAGCGGCTGGGTCGACCCGGCGCTGTCGGACTCGTTCGAGTACCTCACCGGCGGCGACTCGGCGATCGTGGCGATCCAGTACTCCTACCTGCCGTCGTGGATCTCCTACCTGGTGGACCAGTCCAAGGCCCGCGAGGCGGGCCGCGCGCTGTTCGACGCGGTCTACGGTCCCTGGTCGCGACTACCCGAGGGCCAGCGTCCCCGGCTGCTCGTGGCCGGCGAGAGCCTCGGGTCGTTCGGTGGCGAGACCGCCTTCAGCGGCGAACAGAGCATGGCCAACCTCACCGGCGGCGCGCTGTTCGCCGGGCCGCCCAACTTCAACACGCTGTTCCGGGAGTTCACCGACCACCGCGACCCCGGCAGCCCCGAGGTCCAGCCCGTCTACCACGACGGGCGGATCGTCCGGTTTGCGGACGACGCGACCGCGGACATACCGCCGGATGGTAAGTCCTGGCCGGCCAGCCGGGTCCTGTACATGATGCACCCGTCCGACCCGATCGTCTGGTGGAGCCCGCACCTGGTCTTCAGCGAGCCCGACTGGATCGGCGAGGCCCCGGGCAAGGACGTGCTCGAGGGCATGTTCTGGATGCCCTTCGTGACCTTCTGGCAGGTCACCGCCGACCTTCCGTTCGCCACCGGCGTCCCGGCCGGGCACGGCCACAAGTACACCAGCGAGTACGTCGACGGGTTCAACGCCGTCATGCAGCCGGCCGGCGTCACCCCGCAGGAGCTGACCGACCTGAGGAAGATCATCGCGAACGGCGGGTAATCGCGGACCCGTCACTTGGTCGCCCACGCCCACACGGCCGCCGCCGCCAGGACGCCCAGCGCGTTCGTCGCCCAGTGCAGGCCGGCCGGAGCCAGCAGGCTGCCGCTGCGCCGCCGCAACTCGCAGAACACCACACCCGCCAGGCCGGTGAAGGCGACCGTACCCAGTACCGAGACGGCCTGGCCCGCCGATCCCTTCCCGACCGCGCTCCCGATCGCCTCGTTGTCACCGGCCAGGCCGAGTGACGGGAGCACGTGCCACAAACCGAACAGCGCCGACGAGATGGCCGTGGCTGTTCCCGTCCCGCGCCATCGTCGCAGCAAGGCCCATAGCACCCCGCGGAAGGCGACCTCCTCGAACAGCACCGTGCCCAGCGGGATGAGCACGAAGGCGGTCAGCAGCGCATGTCCGGTGTTCAGGTGGTAGCGGGCGTCGCGGAACGCGTCCCGCGTCAGCGGCAGCGCCGCGCCTGCCGCGAACACCACGGCCACGGCTGCGATCGAGCCGGCCGCCCAGATTAGCCCGCGCCGCCACGTCCCCGGGCCCAGGCCAAGCTCCTGCCAGCTGAGCCCGGCCCACCGGGCGATCGCCAGGAGCCCCGCGGCACCCGCCGGCCCGAGCACAAGCGACGCATGCGCTACTGAAGCGTCGATCGCGTTGACCAGCGCAAGGACGGCGAGAACCCCCGCCACCGCCCAGCCCAGGCGCCCGGGGGGGTCGCAGGGTGTGCTCGCCACGGTTGAGATCCAACCACCCGGGCGTCGCCGGTGAGTCATGCTTCGCGGGTGAATGAGCGCGGTCCGCCGTGGCTGACCGTCTCGTCCTATTACCAGCAGGGGACTTCCCTCGTGAGCAAAGCCCGGTTAAAGTCGCGAGAACGTTACATTCGCAGACACGGGCCTGGCGTGTCATGGGTGCGGGGAGAGGACCCCAACCATGGCGAACACCGTACGTGACTCTCGCATAACGGTGCCGCAACTGCCGCCCCGGCACGTCTCGCGACCGCGCCTGCTCGCCCGGCTGGACCAGGCCGTCGCCCGGCCGCTCACCCTGCTGTCCGCCGGGCCGGGGACGGGCAAGACCGTACTGCTCACCGACTGGGTCCGGCACACCCAGGCCCGGGTGGCCTGGCTCAACCCGACGAAAGCCGACGCCGAGCCGCGGCGGTTCTGGCGCCTGCTCGAGGCCTCGCTGCGGGCATGCGACGGTGCCGAGCGCGGCCCGCCGGCCGATATTCCGCAGGGCGCCGGAGCTGACCTGATCCAGACGCTGTTCGGCTCCGTACCTCGGTCCCCGGACCGGCTCGTCGTGGTCATCGACGACGCCCACGTGCTGACCCGTTCCGACGTCCTGGACGGCCTCGACAACCTGATATGCGGGTGGCAGCCCGGGCTGAGCCTGATCCTGGCCGCCCGCAGCGATCCGCTGCTGCCACTGCACCGGTACCGGCTGGCCGGGCAGATGTACGAGCTTCGCGCGGCAGACCTGGCCATGACACCCTCCGAAATCCGGGAGGTGCTGACGGCCCATCACGTTACCCTCGAACCGCGGGCGTTCGACATGCTGGCAGCGCGGACGGAGGGATGGACCGCCGGGGTGCGGCTGTCGGCCATGCGTATGGAGGACACGGAGTCTCCGTCGGACTTCGTCTCCGAGCTCGCGCTGGATGTGGGCAGTATCGGCGAGTATCTGGTGAACGAGGTCATCCGCTGCCAGCCCGAGCCGTTCCGGCGGCTGCTGATCGAGACCAGCTTCCTGGATGAGCTGACCGGTCCGCTCGCTGATGCGATTACCGGCATGACTGGTTGCGGAGACATGCTCACCGATCTCGCGCGGAGCAACTCGTTCGTCATACCGCTCGATGTCGCCCAGGCGCGCTATCGCTATCATCAGCTCTTTGCCGAGATCCTCAGGTACCTGCTGCAGCGGCAGAAGGGCCAGGCCGTCCGCGGTCTGCACCAGCGCGCCGCGGCCTGGTTCGAAGCAAGCGGAGACATCGGCAACGCCGTTCACTGGGCCTTGCGAGCCGGCGACCGGGTCCGGGTCGCCACGCTCCTGGCCCGCGGCGGACTGGCGCACGCGTTCGTGCACCGGCAGGATCTGTCCGGCCCCGGTCTGCGTGATCTGCTGCCGCTGGAAATGCCCGAGGGAACGGATCCGGTCAGGAAGGCCGAATTCGCCCTGGCCAGCGCGGGGATCGAGGCGGTTTTCGCCGATGCAGACTCCGCGGCACACGGACTAGGCCTGGTTCCGTTGCTGAAATCTGACGAGACCCTGAGCGATCCGGACTTGCTGATCACCGCCGACCTGGTGGAGCTGATCCTCGGACAGAAAGCGTCCGATGCCCGCGCCGTCGACACGGCCGCCAATCGCCTCCTCGGCCGCCATGGCGAGTCCGCGGGATCGCCCGTCCCCGGGCTGCGGGCGGCCGTACTGCTGGCCCAGGCCAGCACCCATCTGTGGACGGGCAGGCACGAGGACGTCGGCACGCTCCTGGACGGAGCCCTGGCCGAAGCCGGGCGCGAGGGACCGCCCAGCATCGAGCTCGAGGTGCTCGGCATGATGGCGGTCGTCGGCAGCTACTGGTCGCGGACGAACTACACCGATGACGCGGCCGGGCGAGCTCACGTTCTCCGGAGGCAAATGGGCCTGGACGTACCGCCGGCGCTGGAATTCGCCGAGGCACTGCGCTCGAACATAGCGGGTGATCTCGACGGCCGGGCGCGATCGCTGCAGCGGGTCCTGCTGCCCGACGTGATCGGCTCAGATCCCGGCCTGGCGGTGGCTCTCGAGCTCGGGCAGGCCAATGTGCTCATGGCTCGGGGTGAGGTGAACGAGGCGCGCATCATGCTGCAGGACGCCGGCGGCCCTATCCCGGCGTTGCTCCGCGTCACGCGGGACATCATGCTGGCCGAGCTGGATACCTCGCTGGGCCGCCCGCGCGCGGCGCTGCGGTTGCTCCAGGACTACCGGGGCGACGAATTCGCCATCCTGACCGCGATTCCGCGCGCGCGTGCCCACCTTGCCCTCGGCGACCGGCGCGCGGCGCAAGACTGCGTTCGCAGCGTCCTGGCCCATCCCAGCGCCCTGGCCGGGCGCTACATGCTCGTGGAGGCGTTGCTCTGCGATGCGCAGATCGCGCAGGCCGATGGTGAGCCAGGACGCGCGCTGGAGATCGTCATCCGGGCTCTCGAGGTCGCCCGGGGAGAAATCGTCCTGCCCTTCCTGCAGGCGGAAGACCTGTTCGCCGCCTTGCTGGACCGGCATCCGGCCGTGGCCGGCCAGTGGCCGGTGCCGCGCCCGCGTACCGCGGCGGAATCGGCCCCGGAGCGGGTGATCACCCAGGTTCTTCCAGATCCGCTCACCCAGCGCGAGCTGACCATCCTGCGCTTCCTCGGCACCAGCATGTCGATCATGGAAATCGCCGACGAGCTGTGCCTGTCGGCGAACACCGTCAAGACGCACATAGCCGCGATATACCGCAAGCTGCCCGCTGGCCGTAGGCGTGAGGCCGTGCTGCGGGCCCGCGAGCTCGAGCTGATTTAGCCGTCGGGCACCCCTGCGGTCCACTTTCTTCACTAGTTGGCTGAGCTTCACCCAGTCGGGATGACGCCTCCGCGCGTCCTGGTTGCCAGGATCGTGATCGATGCTAGTGGCGAACGTTGCCTGAGCCTGGAACGGGAAGTCGCCGCCTTGCCCACCAGAAAGTGGGGTGTGGTCCTGCCGCGATGAAAGCTCAGCCAACGTATGAAATCCGGATCGCAGGTCAGCTCGACGACACGATCCTCGCCGGGTTCGCCGGCCTGGAAGTGACCTGCCACGACAACGTAACCGTCATCACCGGCGAGTTCGACCAGGCCGCCCTGCACGGCATGCTCGAATTCATCAGGTCGCTCGGCCTCGACCTCCTGGAGGCTCGTCGCGTCCCGGCCGGGTCTCGGTAAGGAGGCGCTGATGACCAGGCACAGCTACGAGATCAAGATCATAGGCACGCTGGGTCCGGCCACCAAGGAGGCGTTCGCCGACCTGGTGGTGGAGGTCGAGCCGGCCATCACCGTCTTGTCCGGCGACCTTGACCAGCCCAGTCTGCACGAGGTACTGGACCGTGTCCGCGCGCTCGGCCTCGAGTTGGTGGAGATCAAGCAGGCGTCGTGATCAGCCTGCTCGTCGCCCCGCCTCATTCATGCCGTCTGGCAGGCGCCTGAGCTCGACGACTTCGATGGCGAGCGCCATGAGGCGGTTGAACGCGCCGTGCAGGGCCGCCTGGTCCATCTCGGCCGCCAGCACAGTGGTGATGCCATTGGATTCGATACGGAAGTCACCGAACGCCTCACGGCCGATCTCTCCTAGGCCGCCGACGATGGTGATCAGATAGCTGTAGGTGCGCACCGCCCCTCCACCTGGACATAGTTGGCCGGCGCCGGAACTATAGATGCCGGTGGCAGCTAGCTACCACGTCCACGTGCAAGTATGCCCAAGTGTTAGAACGTGCGCAGGCGATCTCTGCTGGCGTCACGCCTTTCGCAAGGTACCGCGATCCCTGGCCTGCGATCGGCTATGGTACCGCCTGACGTGGCGGGCGTAGGCGGCGATGCCTGCCGTGAAGAGATAGGGGCCGCGGGTCTGCCGGAACTCAGCCGGCACCTCCCGGTAGTCAACCCAGGGGTCATCCCCGCAGTCGCAGCAGATCAACTCGTACATGTCGGTGTAGCCCCCTTCCGGCTGGCCGTCCACGATGCGGCGTGGCTGACGCCGCAGGACTACCGTCCAGCCATGCCCAGGTTGGCCATGGTCGTTCATATTCCGCCTCCACAGACCGCGGCTCGAGGCTGACTTGTTCCGCCCGCAGGTGTCGTCACCTTCAACGGGTGATTCTCGCCCGTGCGGGCCCTGGTGCCTGTCGGCCAGGGCGGCGGTCGGCACCGCCGCCCTGGCCGCTCCTCATGCGGTCGCTACCGGCGGCGGGAGACGCGCCGTGCCGTGCGCCGTCCGGTCCGCCGTGCGACCCTGCGTGATCCGAACATCATGAACCTCCTGTTGTTGCGCTCTGTTACTGTGCCGCGCTTATCGCTACCCGGCTGATGCCGCCGTCGTCTCCATGACATGAAGCTCCTTGGCCTCCTCGGCCGACATCAGCCCGATGGCCACCAGGTCGAGAGGGCTGATGAAGCCGTCGCTGATCCGGAAGCCGCCCGCGCGGGCGATCGCGTCCCGCAGCGGAACCGCCCAGTGGTGCTCCAGCAGGATGAGGGCGGCGGCCGAGTCATTGGGGATGTCTTCGAGTACGTCCCACGCGTCGGCGTCGCCGAACACGTTGATGCCCTCGGCCGCGGCTTCCTCGGCGCCGGCCAGGGCGCCCGCTTCCATGCCCTCTTCGCCCTCGACGCCTAGGCCGATGAGCGCGCCGATCTTGCTGCCGAGCTCGATGGCCTCCTGCTCGGTCAGGTTGCTCAGGTGCTCCGTCTCCAGTTCGCCGTTCGCGTCCTTGTACACGGCGATGGAGTCGATGACGCGCACGGTGTCGTTGTCTCGCAGCCGCTGGAGCTCCGCGATCACCTCACCGTGGAAGTCGGGGTGGTTGAATCCGAGAACGATAAGTTGCACTGGCCCGATAGCCACGTCTTGTTCCTCCGTTCGGGTCTGACCGTCTTTACCGCAGCATCAGCCGGCGGCATGGAGTGCGGCATCGCCCGTCGCGGGTGAGGTGACCACGCGGGTTCGGCGGCGAGGATCAGAGTCATCAACCCGCAGGTGGTGACCAGGGGAGTGGCTGACATGCCCTTGCACGCGCGTGAGACGGTCCAGGAGCAGCTGGCGGACTGCGTGTTCGCCGGGCGCGACATGACCAAGCCCGTACCCAAGTACAAGTTCCCCCGCGACGAGACGCTGGCGAGAGACGCGTTTCAGCTGGTGGCGGACGAACTGATCCTCGACGGCAACGCCCGGCAGAACCTGGCCACGTTCTGCCAGACCTGGGAAGAACCCGAGGCCCTAGCCCTGATGGCATTGGCCGTCAACAAGAACATGATCGACCGGGACGAGTACCCGCAGTCCGCCGAGATCGAGCGGCGCTGCGTGCACATGATGGCCGACCTGTGGAACGCGCCGGAGGCGGCCAACACCGTGGGGGCTTCGGCCATCGGCTCCTCGGAAGCGTGCATGCTGGCGGGGATGGCGGCCAAGTGGCGGTGGCGGGCTAGGCGGCGGGCCGCGGGCAAGCCGACGGACAACCCGAATATGGTGTGCGGGCCGGTGCAGGTGGTGTGGCACAAGTTCGCCCGCTACTGGGACATCGAGATGCGCGAGGTCCCGATGGCACCCGGGCGCTACATGATGGATCCGGCCACGATGCTCGAGCGGGTCGACGAGAACACGATCATGGTCGTGCCGACCCTCGGCGTCACCTACACCGGCGCGTACGAGCCGGTGGAGGAGATGTCAAAGGCCCTGGACCAACTGCAGGCCGATACCGGCCTCGACGTCGACATTCACGTGGACGGGGCCAGCGGCGGTTTCCTCGCCCCGTTCTGCGCGCCGGAGGTCGCCTTCGACTTCCGGCTGCCGAGGGTCAAGTCGATCAGCGCCTCGGGACACAAGTTCGGGCTGGCCCCGCTGGGGGTGGGCTGGGTCGTCTGGCGGGATGCCAGCGAGCTCCCCGACGACCTCATCTTCCACGTCAACTACCTCGGCGGCGACATGCCGGTGTTCCAGATCAACTTCTCCCGTCCGGCCGGGCAGATCATCGCCAGCTACTACAACTTCCTGCGCCTGGGGTATGACGGCTACCGGCGCATCCACCAGGCGTCCTACGACATCGGGCAGTACCTCGCCGCCGAGGTCGTCAAGCTGGGACCGTTCGAGCTGCTGTGCGACAGCAACCCCGCCACCGGCATCCCCACCGTGACCTGGCGGATCCGCGCGGGCGAGAACCCCGGGTACACCCTGTTCGACCTGGCCGACCGGCTGCGCAGCCGCGGCTGGCAGGTGCCGGCCTACACTCTCACCGGAGCGGCCTCCGATATCCCCGTCCAGCGCATCCTCGTCCGCCTGGGAGTCAGCCGTGACATGGCCTCGCTACTGCTGGACGACTTCCGCGACGCGGTGGCCCATTTCGGCAAGCATCCGGTGACGGTTCCGATGTCCAAGGAGGAGTCGAGCGGGTTCAGTCACCTGTAGAAGCCTGAGGCTCACCCTCGGAGGGTGACGCTGACACGCGGACTAGTGCTATGCCACGTCCCACCTGCCCGGTCTAGCCCGGGGCGCCGGACGGTCTGTGACCATACGGCGACTGCGAGACACTGCAGTCGTTTGCGCAATTGCGCCACGCAATATCTCTTGACGTGATATTTGCGGTGCAAGAGCATGGAACATCAGACTGTCTGGAGAGATGCGGTATGAGAGGTGGAGGACGGCTACGTTCGTCAGCGGAACGGCCGAGCGCGGCACGCGGCTATGCCCGGGCTCGACCTGAACGCGTCGAAGCTCCGGCCGCCGCCCCATCGGTCCGGCACCATCCGCCGCTCGTCGCTGATCGCACAGCTGGCCCAAGCGGATTCCCGGCCGATTGTCTCGGTCGTCGCACCGCCGGGTTACGGAAAGACCACGCTGCTCTCGCAGTGGGCCGGGCGCCATGAGGGGAATTTCGCCTGGGTGTCCGTCGACGAGAAGGACAATGACCCTAAAGTGCTGCTCAGCTATGTCGCGGCCGCGCTGGATGGGGTTCAGCCGATCGGCCAGCGCGTTTTCGAGGCACTGGCCTCGCCCGTCAGTTCTGTGCCAGGCTCGGTCGTGCCGCGGCTGGCGTCCGCGCTCTGGTCGACGACCGTACCGGTCGTGCTGATCCTTGACGACGTTCACCTGCTCACCAACCGGGAGTGCCGTGACGCCCTGTCAGTGCTGGCTGGCCATGTGCGACCCGGCTCGCGGCTGGTACTGGCCGGGCGAGGCGAGCCGCCGCTGCGGATCGCGCGACTGCGCGCGGAGGGCAGGGTCCTGGAGATCGGTCCTGATGACCTGTCGCTGACCCCCCAGGACGCGGCCGCGCTGCTGCGCGCGGCTGACGTGACACTCCGCGAGGACGAAGTGGCCGTGCTTCACCAGCGGACCGAAGGATGGCCCGTCGGGCTGTACCTGGCCGCGCTCTACCTGCGAGAAGAAGGCTGCGTGAAGCGCGCGGCGGTGTCCTTCGGCGGCGATGACCGGCTCGTCAGCGAGTACATCGAATCGGAGTTCCTGGAGCGGATCTCCCCGCGGCATCGGGATTTCCTGAGCCGCACCGCGGTGCTCGAGCGGCTATCCGCGTCGCTGTGCGAGGCGGTGCTAGACATGCCCGGGTCTGGTGCGATCCTGGCGGATCTGGCCGGGTCGAACCTGCTACTGATGCCGCTGGATCGGCGCGGGGAATGGTACCGCTACCACCACCTGTTCCGCGACATGCTGCTAGCCGAACTGGAAAGCCGGCAGCCCGACCTGATTCCGGTCCTCAGGCGGCGCGCTGCCGGCTGGTGCCTGCTCAACGACCTGCATGAAGAGGCACTGGATTACTTCATGGCGGCCGGGGACGTCCCCGGGGTGGCTGGCCTGGCCGAGAAACTCTGGCTGCCGACCTACTGGCTGGGCCGGCGCGCCACCGTCCAGCGGTGGCTTCGATGGCTAGACGAGCAGGACGGGATGGAGAGGTACCCCATGGTCACCGTGTGGGCCTCGATCCTATCCGCCGCAATGGCGCGGCCGGCCGAGGCCGAGCGATGGGCTGATGCGCTCGATCGCTGGCAGTACGGGGACGCGGCCCGGCCGGCTGACCCCGCCGCCGAGGCCTGGGCCGCCGTGGTCCGGGCTGGTCTGTGCCGACATGGAGCCAAGCAGATGCTCGCCGACGCTGACGACGCCGTACAGCGGTTCGCGGCCCAGCAGCTGGCCGGGCAGCAGCCCGCGCTCTTTCAGCGGATCGCGGAGCCGGCGCCCGCGCTGTTTCAAGGGATTGCCCGGGTGCTGTGCGGTGACCTCGACGGCGGTGACGCGTCCCTGGAACGCGCGGCCAGCACCGCGGAGGAAGTCGGCGCGCACGAATTCCTGGCCCTCGCGCTGTGCGAACGGTCACTGGTCGCCATGGCACGTGGCGACTGGAGCCGGGCCGAGGTTCTAGCCGAACGGGCGAGCAGCGCTCTGCAGCGAACCGGGATAGAAGAAAGCTACATTACGCCCCTGGTCTGCGCGGTACAGGCTCGTGCCGCCATGCACCGGGGAGACGTGCCGGCGGCACGCCAGCAGCTCATCAACGCTCAGCGGCTGCGGCCTGCGCTGACCTACGCGCTTCCCTACTGGGCTGTTCAGGCCCGGATCGAGCTTATCCGCGTAGACCTCGCGCTGGCCGACATCGTCGGGGCCAAGACGCTGATGCGGGAGATCGACGAAGTGCTCCGCCGCCGGCCCGACCTGGGCACCCTGGTCGGCCAGGCTCGGCTACTGCGTATCCAGCTCGCTGGGGAACCCGGCCCGAGTGTGCCCGGAGCCTCGGCCTTGACCATTGCCGAATTGCGCATCCTGCCGATGCTGGCCACGCATCTGTCATTCCCGGAGATCGGCGCCGAGATGTTCCTCTCGCCGCATACGGTCAAGTCCCAGGCGATGTCGCTCTACCGGAAGCTGGGCGTCACCTCCCGGAGCCAGGCGGTTACCCGCGCGCGTGATATGGGCCTTCTCGATAGCTGATAGCCGGTTCCGTGCCATCGGTAGCATTTCGCCGAACTCGCCCCAAATAGCAGTTGAACCCGAATCCGGTGACCGCGTTGCGGGCCACTTGTGTCCCTATGAGCCACGGACATTTCTGTCCGCGCCCCGCCATGATGCTGGGCATACGGATGATTTCATGCCAATCGCATGATGTGAGCGCGGCCCCGCCGACGTTGGGTGGTTATAGGGGCAAGGGTGCCCCACGGCCGCCCGGGAATGACAACCCGGCTGGCAACCAAAAGCGTAACTTCCCGGCCAGGACGACGGGGTCTGGTGCCGGCGGAGGGTGGGAGCGCGGGAGGTAATGATGGCTGTCAATGTCGCGAATCGCGGGCCGCGCCGCACCGGGCGGTCGGCGGGGTCGGCCGGCGACCCGATCCTGACGTCAAAGATCACGGTGCCCGAGGTGCCGGAATGGGCGGTCCTGCGGCCGCGGATCACCGGACTGATCGCCGAGGGCACCCGATGGTGCCCGCTCACCGTTGTCACCGGCCCGCCCGGAGCGGGCAAGACGATGGCGGTGGCGTTGTGGGCGGCGGCGCAACCCGGGCCGGTGGCGTGGGTTGGCCTGGATGATTTCGACAACCGGACCGGCATGTTCTGGTCCTATGTCGTGGCCGCGCTGCGCCGCTCCGGCGTGGCTGTGCCGAGGGCAATGCAACTCGTCCCGCAGCCCCGGGCGGTCGATGAGGGGTTCTTGCTGCGGCTGACCGCGGCGCTGGCGAACCAGGACCCGGCGGTGACGCTGGTCCTTGACGACGTGCACATGCTGCGAGAGCCGGAGGCGCTGAAAGAGCTCGACTTTGTGCTGCGAAACGCCGGAGCCGGCTTGCGGGTCGTCGTCACCTCGCGGATGGATCCGCTGCTGCCGTTGCACCGCTACCGGGTGGCGGGGCAACTAGCCGAGATCCGGGCCAGCGACCTCGCGTTCAGTGCGGCCGAAGCAAGCCTGCTGCTGGCTGAGCGCTGCGGAGCGCTGCCTGCGGATGCGCTGGACGCCTTGATCCAGCGGACCGAGGGCTGGGCGGCTGGGCTTCGCCTGGCCGCGATGTCCCTGGACGGTCATCCCGACCCGGGCCAGTTCGTCAAAGAGCTGATGGTCGAGGACAGCGCCTTGATCAGCTACCTGGTCGACGAGGTGCTCAACGTCGCGCCGCCGGCGGTGCGCGAGGTGCTGCTGAGCACGAGCATTCTGGAGCACATCAAAGCCGATGCTGCCGTGGACCTGACCGGCGATGCGCGGGCCGGGGGGATCCTGGCGGGGCTGATGCGCACGAACGCCTTCGTCCAGCCGATCGGGTCAGGGTGGTACCGGTACCACACGTTGTTCGCCGAGATGCTCCGGCTGAAGCTGCGGCTGGAATATCCGGACCGGGTCGCTGTCCTGCACCAGCGCGCGGCCCGGTGGTACGAGCGCCAGGGCATGCTGACCGACGCGGTGCGCCAGGCCACCCGAGCCGGTGACTGGCCCCTCGCCGCCGGCATGGTCGTGGACGACCTGGCGATCTGCCAGCTGATCGGGCTGCGAGATGGCCAGGACCTAGTAACAGAGTTCGCACGCATGCCTTCCGGCCCGGCCTGGACGAGTCCGGCGCCGTACCTGGTCTCGGCGGCGATAGCGGGGGCCGCCGGCCAGCACGATTCGTGCGCAGCCGCGCTGAATGCCGCCGAGCCCCTGCTGGCGGGTCTTCCCGCCGCCCAGCAGGTCGCCGGACGGCTGGCTGCTGAGGTGATCCGTCTCACTTCCTGTCTGTGCACCGGGGATCTGGCGGCGGCGGCACCGGCCGCCGACCGGGCCGAGCTGATGTTGCGCCAGGCTGCGGGCGCGAAGCTGGACCGCCATCCCGAGGTTGCGCAGCATGTGCTGTCCGGCCGGGCCGCCGTGGAATTGTGGTCGGGGCGCCCAGGCGAGGCGGTCCGCATCCTGGAGGCGGGGCTGGCCGCCGAGGCCGCGGCCGGCCGGGAGCACGAGCTAGCCGATTGGGCCGGCCCGCTGGCACTGGCCGAGGCTCTTGCTGGTCGGCTGTCCCGCGCCGCGGAGCTTGCCGGACAGGCCCTCCCCGGTGGCATGCGCCGGCGGCCCGGCCGGCGCATGCATCCGGCTCCGCTTGTCGCGCTGGCCTGGGTGCATCTGGAACGCAACGAGCTACGCCAGGCCCGTGGTGCCCTCATGCAGGCCGACGCCTCCCTCGGCACCAGCCCCGACAGACTGACGGGGGCGGTAGCCTACCTGGTGGCGGCGGGCGGCGCGCTGGCTGAGGGACGCGCCACGGTGGCCGCGCAGATCGCCGCCCGGGCCAGGTCCGGATGGTCGGCCCCCGGGTGGCTCGACCGGCAGCTGACCCTAGCCGAGTCCCGCGCCTGGGCCGCGGCCGGCGACGTCCAGGCCGCCGTGGCCGCCGCCGAACGGGCCGGACCTTCGTCTGAAGCGGCAGTCGCCCTCGCGTACGCCTGGGCGGTCGCGGGCGACGGCGAGAACGCATCGCGCGCGCTCGCCCCGGCGCTCGCCGATGGCACCTTGCCGGACCGGGTCAGGCTGCAAGCGCTGCTCGTCGACGCCCGGCTCGGCTACGCCCGCGGTGACGCTGCGCAGGGTCGCCGCAGCCTGGCCTCCGCGCTGCGGCTGGCCGAACGCGAACAGATCAGGCTGCCCCTGCTGACCGAGCGCAGCTGGCTGGGGCCGGTGCTGCAGCGCGACCCCGAACTGGTCGATAGCCACCGGCGGCTGCTTGAACCCGCTCTCGGCACCGGCCAGCTCGCGGCCCCGGCACCAGCCCGCGATCAGGAGCCGGTCCTGATAATCGAGCCGCTCACCGAGCGAGAGCGAGAGGTGCTCGTTCACGTGTCAGGCATGCTGAACACCGCCGAGGTCGCCAGCGAGATGTACATCTCGGTCAACACCGTCAAGACGCACCTGCGGAACATCTACCGCAAGCTCGCGGCGGCGCACCGCAATGAAGCCGTCCGCCGCGCCCGCCAGCTCGAGCTCATCTGACTTCACCGGGCGCGAGCGCCGCTCGGCCCGCGGCGCAGGTCCTGGGCGAGGCCGCGATGTGGCTAATGACTCGTTGAGGCCGCATTGATCTGGTAGTACGTTCTGAGACATGGAGCCGGAGGTCGTCGGCGCGGTTCCGTTGACGTCCGGCCGGGATCAAGAGGCCGCTCCGAGACTGACGTTCGCGCTGCCCGAGTCGAAATTCCACCCGCCCGTGATCCGGCCGGGAATTGTGGTCCGGACCACCCTAGTCGAGCGGCTGGCCGCTACCCAGGCGCCGGTCATCACCGCGGTCGCCCCGCCCGGCTACGGCAAGACGACGGTCCTGGCGCAATGGGCGGAACGGATCGGCTCGCATGTGGCCTGGCTGTCCTGCGACGACGGAGACAACGATCCTGTCGTGCTGCTCAGTGCCCTTGCGATCGCCCTTGACCGCATCGGGCCCGTCGACCCGGAGATATTCTCGACGCTGGCTTCCTCGGGCGCCGACATCACCATGGTGCCCAGGTTTGTCTCCGCTGTCGCTTTGGCACGGTCGCCGGTGACCGTGATACTCGACCATGCCGAGGCGGTCACGAATCGACAATGCCTCAACACGATCGCCGAGTTCGCCTTGCGCCTCCCGCCTGGCTGGCAGCTCGCGCTGGCATCGCGCACCGCCGTGTCGCTGCCGACGGCGCGGCTGCGCGCTCAAGGCGGGATTCTCGAGATCACCGCGGGCGACCTGGCGATGGGACCGCAGGAAGCACGCTCATTGCTGAACGGAGCAGGAGTCGAGACCGATGAGCCCAGTCTTCGCGATCTTCTGCAGCGGACAGAAGGATGGCCGACCGGGCTGTACATCGCTGCGCTGGCCATCAAGTCCGGCACCCGGAACGGCGATGTCGGCCTCACGCTCACCGGCGACGACGTCTACATGGGCGATTACCTGCGTTCGGAACTCCTTGACCGGATCTCCCGCGCGGAAGCGAGGTTCCTCACCCGAACGTCGGTCCTGAACCGCATGTGCGGATCCCTGTGTGACGCGATCTTGGATGCGAAGGGATCCACGGCTGTCCTCGAACAGATGGAGGCCCGGAACCTGCTGGTGATTCCGCTCGACCGCCAGCGTGAGTGGTATCGGTACCACCACTTGCTCCGGGACCTCCTGCGGTCGGAACTGCGGCGCCGGGAGCCCGCTCTGGTGGATGATCTCCATGTCCGGGCCGCGAACTGGTTCGAGGCGAATGCCATGCCAGAGGCTGCGATCGAACACGCCCGGGCGGCAGCAGACTACGACCGGGTGGCCCGGCTGATTCTGGAGCTGCAACAGCCCGTCTGGGCCAGTGGCCGCGTCGAGACGGTGACCCGGTGGATGGAGTGGATCCGGGATCTTACGTCAGCCGAGTATTACGGGGCGATCGCCGCGCACGGCTCATTGATCTTCGCGCTCCTCGGCCAGCCCAGCGAGGCCGAGCGCTGGGCTGCCGCCGCCGAACGCGCTTCCCCAGCCGGGATCCTTCCGGACGGAAGCACGACGGAGGCCACGCTCGCCTACCTGCGCGCGAACCTCTGCCGCAAGGGCGTCGGCGAGATGCGGCGCGACGCGCGGATCGCCTGGGAGGGCCTGAGCCCGACGAGCCCGTACCGGGCGACCATGCTGTACACCGAGGGCATTTCCTACCTGCTTGAGGGTGGGCTCGCCCGGTCCGAGGCCATTCTCGCTCGCGCGCTCGATCTTGCAACTCGCTCCGGTAGCTTGCCCCTCGCCGGCCTGATCCTGGCCGAGCAGTGCGGCGTGGCCGCCGAACGCCATGACTGGCCCGAAGTCACGACCCTCGCGCAGCGAGCAGCCGCGATCGTGGAGGACGGGCGTTTCGGCGACTACTGGACCAGTGCCCTGGTATATGCGTGGGCGAGCCGTGCCGCAGCCTACGGGGGCGATACCCTCCAGGCGCGGTTCTACCTCGGCCGGGCGTCCCGGCTCAGGCCCCTGCTGACCTACGCTCTGCCCGTGGTGTCAGTCCAGGCACTGCTCGAGATGACCCGCTCCTACATCGCACTCGGCGACTCCGGGGGTGCCGCGGCCGTGCTGGCCCAGGCCCGCGGCATAATCCGGCAACGACCAGACCTCGGCTTCCTCCCCGCGGTGGCCGAACAACTGCGGGCGAATCTCGCCACGACCAGTGCGCGCGCCGTCGGCGCCTCGTCCCTTACGGCGGCCGAGTTGCGGCTCATGCCGCTGTTGTCCACGCATCTGTCGTACGAGGAAATCGGCGAGCGGCTGCATGTCTCCAAGAACACGGTCAAGACACAGGCCTACTCCGCCTACCGCAAGCTAGGGGTCTCGACGCGCAGCGACGCGGTCATCCGCGCACGTGAACTCGGCTTGGACGCTCTCTGACCGTCCCCTTCCAGGGGCACCGGCATCATCCTCTACGGGTGACGAAACCTCGTGGCCGCTCGGCCAGTATCTGGCCTGAGCTACCACGCCCACGATCATCCGGAGAGCATGGATGATATTCCGGATTCCGGTCAGGCGGGACACGCTGCGCCATGACGCCGTGGCCGGCCTGGTGCTCGGCGTGCAAAGCGTTCCCGACGGGCTGGCCGCCGGCGTGCTCGCCGGGGTTAACCCTCTGGCGGGCCTCTACGCGTACCTGTTCGGCACCATCAGCGGCTCGCTGTTCACCAGTTCGGTCTTCATGGCCGTCCAGGCCACCGGGGCCATGTCCATCATCCTCACCGATGTCCCGGCGGTTCACGCGGCCAGTGAGCAGGCGGGGGCCCTGGTCACGCTGTCGGTGCTGACCGGCGCCGTGATGCTGGCCGCCGGGCTCCTGCGGCTCGGTTCGATCCTGCGGTTCGTGTCGAACAGCGTCATGGTCGGTTTCATCAGCGCGGTCGGCGTCAATATCATTCTGGGCCAGCTGGCCAACCTCACCGGCTACAAGGCCAGCGGAGCCAACCGCGTTGCCCGCGCTCTCGATACCCTGATCCACCCGGGCCAGCTTCACCTGCAGTCCATCACGATCGGACTGGTGACGATCGCGCTGATCCTCGTGCTCGAACGCGTCAGGCTCGGCGCGCTGAGCCTGGTGCTGGCGGTGATCCTCACCTCGGCCGCCGCCGCGGCTCTCAGCTGGCATGACGTGGCCACGGTGGGCGCCCTTAGCGCGATTCCCCGGTCGCTCCCGCTGCCGGCCGCCCCGGTGCTTGGGCTCATTCCCGGCTTGCTGGTGCCGGCGCTGTCGCTCGCATTCGTGGGACTGGTCCAGGGGGCCGCCATATCGGCCAAGTTTCCCAACCCGGACGGCCGCTTTTCAGATTCGTCGCGTGACTTCATCGGGCAGGGCGCCGCGAACGTGATCGCCGGCGTGTTCCGCGGCATGCCGGTCGGCGGGTCCATGTCAGCCACGTCGCTGAACAAGGCCGCGGGTGCCCGCACGCGCCTGGCCCCCATGATCGCCAGCGTGGTGATGGCGGTGGTGATCCTCGCCTTCGCCGGGCTGGTGGCCCATATCGCCATGCCGGCTCTGGCTGGATTGCTGATGCTAGTCGGCTTCCGGACCATCAGAACCGCCGACCTTCAGTCGGTGTGGAAGACCGGTGCCACGCAGAAGGCGGTTCTATCCGTCACCTTCGCGCTCACCATCATCATCCCGCTACAGTACGCGGTGCTGGTCGGAGTGGGCTTGTCGGTGATCCTGCACACGGCCCGTCAGTCGAACCAGGTCACCGTCAAGCGGTGGTTGCTTCGCCCGGACGGAACCCTGATCGAGACGGACCCGCCCGCCCTGCTCCCCGCCGGTGAAGTCGTCGCCCTTCAGCCATACGGCAGCCTGTTCTTCGCCGCCGCGCAGGCCTTCGAGTCGGCGCTGCCGGAACTCACTGACGCCTCGCGCAACTCGGTCGTCATCCTCCGGCTGCGGGGGCGCACCGACCTCGGGACCACCTTCACGGGCATGCTCGAGCGGTACGCACGCGGGCTGGTCGCCGTCGGCAGCAAGCTCGTCATCGTCTCAGCGGGCGAACAGGTCCGGGAACAGCTTCGCGTGACCGGGGTCACCGCCGTGGTGACCCCGGAGAACATCTACACCGGCAACGAGCGGATAGGCAGCACGCTGAAACGCGCCTACACGGACGCGACGGCCTGGATACAGCAGAACTCGCGCACCGGCGAGGCCGGTGTGTGATACCCAGTCCGCCGGCCGCGGCGAGCCAGTGGGACGATCACGAAACCGGTCATCCTGGGCGGATGAGGCGCGTAGAGAACGGCACGTCAAGGCTGTATCCGTGAGGGTGTCCATGGCAGGCCGCCCGCCTGCGCTGGAGAGCCGGTGACCCAGGTAGCCAGCGAGGGGGAAGCGGGATGACCACGGGAGCGCTAGGTCCAGGTCCGCTGCGGGCCGGGAGCCCGCTGCGCACTCCCCGCGCGGCCGCGTTCGCCGGGATCATCTTCTCGGCGCTCATGATCACGGCGTTGGTGCTGCTCAGGATCTCAGCCCCGGCCCATTCCGCCGACGCGGGCGCGTGGCTGACTGATCCCCAGCGCAGAGCCGCAGTGGCCATCGCGCTGAACCTTGTCCCGTTCGCCGGAATCGCCTTCTTGTGGTTCATCGGCGTGCTGCGGGACCGGATCGGCGAGCGCGAGGATCGCTTCTTCGCGACGGTATTCCTTGGCAGCGGACTGTTGTTCGTCGCGATGCTGTTCGTCGCCGCGGCCGTGGCCGGCGGCCTCATCGCGATCGCGTCGTCCGGCCTGCCGGATGGGAGCACCCTGGCGCTGGGTCGCAACGTCACCTCCAGCCTGCTGAATGTCTACGCGATGCGGATGGCGGCGGTGTTCACGCTCACCACGGTGACCATTGCCCGGCGCACCGAGATCGTGTCCCGGTGGCTCACGCTGGCCGGGCTGGCCTGCGCGCTGGTGCTGCTGGTCGGCGTCGGGATCTCGCCATGGGTGGAGCTGATCTTCCCCGCGTGGATCCTGGCGCTGAGCCTGGATGTCCTTGTGGCTGGCCCGCGGGCCTTGTCACCCGAGGGGCGGAGCCAGGAATGAAGGAGCTGGAATCGCTGGACGTGGCGTTTGTCATCGACACGTTCCTGCTGCTCCTGATCGGCATCGGACCCAAGATCGCCCTGGTGCCGTTCCTCGAGGTAACCAAGGCGATGCCGGAAGCCACCAAGCGCCGGGTGCTGCGCAAGATGCTGACCACCGCCGCCACGGTCGCCGCGCTCCTGCTGGTCCTCGGCGGCCTGCTGACCAGGCTGCTGCACTTCTCGCCGGGCGCTCTCGGCGTGGCCAGCGGGATCATGCTGCTGATCATCGCGCTCACGATGGTGCTCGGCCACGAGAGCGGCACCGGCGGCAGTCACCCCACCACCGACCGTGATCCGATGCAGGTCGCCATCTTCCCGCTGGCCGTGCCGTACCTGCTCAACCCGGCCGGCATCGTCGTCCTGGTCACCCTGTCGGCCGAGGCGTCCTCCCTGGCCGTCCTCGCCGTCGGCGTCGGCGTGCTCGTCGTGGTGCTCGCGCTCGACGTCGCGGTATTCCGCTGGGCGGTGCAGGTCAGCAGCAAGCTGGACGCCGGCCGGATGCTTGTGACCGAGAAGGTGTTCGGTTTCCTGCTCGCGGCGCTGGCGGTCCAGCTCGCGCTCGACGGGCTGGCGGACGTCGGTGTGATCCACCTCACCACCGGCCACTGAGGGCCGTATGGCGACACTCGGCGTAGCTGCCGCGCTGGACGACCTTTCCGTGGCGCAGGTCGGGCGTGAGCAGAAGCACCAGCAGCGCCGTCTGGTAGCCGACGTGGCCGGCCAGCAATCGCAATCCGATCTCCACGGCGACCAGCGCGGTCGCCACCGCCGCGGTGAGCTCGAGCGCCAGGGCCGACAAGAACGCCACCCTGAGCGTCGCCATGGTTGCCTTCCGGTGCGCCGCTGAGCCATCCCGGGCCCAGCTCCAGGGCGCGGGCGCACAGCCGCCGCCGCAGCCCCGACTTCACCACAGCCGCGGCCCGCCGCGCCGCGGCTTCGCCTCCGGCGGCCGCTACGGCCCTCCCGGCCACCACCACAGCCAGGCCAGCGCCCCGGCCAGCGCGGCGACCCCGGTTCCGCGGGCCGCTCCGGCCAGCAGTCGCGCCAGCAGGCCCGCCTGCAGCAAGATCAGCGCCGTTCCGACCAGGCCCAGCCCGATGGCGACCGCCAGGTACCCGCGTGCCGCCCCTGCCTGCCGCAGCAGGCGGCCTCGACCCTCGCCCACAAGGCCATGCTGGCGGCGCGCTTCGGTGGGGTCATCACCCGCCATGTGTGATGACATACCCGCCGGCCTGGCCAGACTTGAGTAGGTGTCAGCCTACGATCTGCTCGCTTCGCACTATGACGTCGTGACCGGCGATCCCGTCATAGAGGCGGCGCTTGTTCGCGGCATCCTCGAGCGGCGTCATAGCCGCGCGGCGACCCTCCTGGACGTGGCCTGCGGAACCGGTGCCATCACCGCGGTGCTGGCCGGTACATACCAGGTGAGCGGCCTGGATATATCTCCGGGCATGCTGGTCGTGGCCCGCGGGAAGCTTCCCGGCATTCCGCTGTACCTGGCCGATATGGCCAGCTTCAAACTGGACGGCCGGTTCGACGCCATCGTCTGCACGTACCAGGGCGTGAATCACCTGCTCGGCTGGCCGGCCTGGGATGGTTTCTTCGGCTGCGTTCATGACCACCTCAACGACGGCGGCCTGTTCGTCTTCGACATCGCCACCATCACCTACTTGATGACGATGGCCAGCATTCCCAAGATCGTGCAGGCGTTCGGCGACAACTATCTCGTGATCAGGGTGTCTATGATCGATGACCGGATATTCAGCTGGCACGTCGAGGTATTCGAGCTGCAGCCGGATGGTCGCTACCGGTTGCTCACCGAGACCGTGCGGATGAGGTCGTTTGGTATCGATCAGATCCGGGACGCCCTGCGTCCGAGGTTTGCCGACCTCGAAACCATCGACGGTGCCGGCCAGCCAGTTGCCGACGACAGTCCAGGACGCATCTGGTTCTCGTGCCTCAAGCCTTAAGCCCGCTTTACCGGGTCCGGGGACGGCTCGATCGAGGCCGTATAGACATCGTGCACCCTGCCTACTTCCGAGATGGTGAACGTCCGCTCCCGGCGCATGTCACGGGAGAACGCGAGCCACCAGCTGAGCACGGCGCCCAGGCGGCTGCGGTAGCCGGTCAGGAAGGCGATATGGATGAACAGCCACACCACCCAGCCGGGGAAGCCGCCGAAGTGGATCCGGCCCATCGACACGACCGCGCGGCCGCGGGAGATGTACGCGGCCGAGCCCAGGTCGTGATACCGGAACGGCTTGGCGGTGCGGTCGGCCAGCTCGTGCCGGATCCGGTTCCCGGCGTACAGCCCCGACTGCATGGCCACCTCGGCCACGCCGGGCAGCTTGTTCAGGCTCATCACGTCCCCGGTGACCAGGATCTCCGGGTGGCCGGAGATGCTGAGGTCGGCACCGACGAGAATCCGGCCGGAACGATCCTGCTGTGCGCCGGTGGCCTTGGCGATGACCGTCGCTACCGCAGGCGCCGCCACCCCGGCGGTCCACAGTACGGTGCCTGCCTCGTACCGGCTCTCCGTGCCGTCCTGGGCCCGGACGCTTAGCCCGGTGGCGTCCACGTGGGTCACGATCGAGTGCATGTGCTGCTCGACTCCCAGCTTGTCCAGGGTTCTGGCCGCCTTGGCCGACAGGGCCGGGCCGAACGGGGCCAGCGGGGCGCTGCCGCCGTCGAACAGCAGCACCCGGGCATCCTCGGGCCTGATGTGGCGGTACTCGTGGCGCAGCGTCTTGGTCGCCACCTCACGGATCTGCCCGGCTAGCTCCACGCCGGTGGGACCGGCGCCGACCAGGGCGAAGGTGAGCCAGCGGTCCCGTTCCGCCCGGTCTTCCGCGGTTTCGGCCATCTCGAATGCGCCGAAGACCCGGCGCCGGATCAGCAGGGCGTCCGCGATGGTTTTCATGCCGGGCGCGTAGCGGGCGAACTCGTCGTGCCCGAAGTAGGACTGTTGCACTCCGGCCGCCACGATCAGGTAGTCGTAGCCGAATTCGACGGCCTGACCGGCCGGCCGCCGCGCCAGCACCTGGTGCCGGCCGGCGTCGATGCCGGTCACCTCGGCCAGGACGCATTCAACGTTCCGGTGCCGGCGCAGCACGTCCCGCAGCGGCGCGGCGATCTTGCCCTCGGACAGGATCCCGGTCGCGCACTGGTACAGCAGGGGCTGGAACAGGTGGTGCTGGCGCCTGTCGATGAGGGTGATCTGGACCGGGGTACGGCGCAGGGCCCGGGCGGCGAACAGCCCGGCGAATCCGCCGCCGATGATCACCACACGGCGCTCGCCGTGCTGGTCGCTCATGAGGCGTCCGGTGAGCCCGCCGGGTCGTACCAGCTGTCCCGGTCGGGCAGCAGCCGGGTCGCCTCACCCGGGCCCCAGCTGCCCCGGGTGTAGGGGTGAACCGGCACGACGTCGCCTAGCACCGGGTCGACCACCCGCCAGGCGGCTTCTACGGTGTCCTGCTGGGCGAACAGCCAGCGGTCGCCGTCCAGCGCGGCGCCGATGAGCCGGTCATAGGGGCGCATGTCCGATCCTGGCTGCTGCGCGAACGCGAGCTCCTCGGCCTGCGGCTCCCATCCGGCGCCCGGCTTCTTGCCGTGCAAGGTCAGGCCGACCTGGGTCTCCGGCCAGACCCGGAACCTCAGCATGTCCCCGGGCGCGACGGGCTCGATGCCGAAGACGTCGTGCGGCGGCGGCTTGAAGATGATGCTGATCTCGGTGGCGGTGACCGCCATGCACTTGCCGGCCCGGATCAGGATCGGCACACCGGCCCAGCGCCACGTGTCGGCGGCGAGCCGGACCGCGACGTAGGTCTCCACCGTCGACTTGGCGTCGACCCCCTCTACCTCGCGGTAACCCTCGTACTGGCCGCGCACGATGTCCTCGGCGGTCAGCGGCCGCAGCGCCTTCACGAGCTGGGACTTGGCGTCGCGCCAGGAGGCCAGGCCGGCCCCGGCCGGCGGCTCGGCCAGCACGGTGGCCAGCACCTGGAGCATGTGGTTCTGCACCACGTCCCTGATGGCTCCGGTGCGGTCATAGAACCTGCCCCGGTCGGCGACGTCGAACGCCTCCGCCATCGTGATCTGGATGCTCTCGACGTAGGTCCGGTTGAGCAGCGGCTCGATGACGGAGTTGGCGAACCGGGCGAACAGCACGTTCTCCACCGGGTCGAAGGCCAGCCAGTCGTCGACCCGGAAGATGGCCTCCTCGGGGAAGTACTGGTGCATGGTGTCGTTCAGCTTCCGGGAGGAGGCCAGGTCGGTGCCGAACGGCTTCTCCACCATGACCCGGGCGCCGCGAGCCCGTCCCGCGGCGGCGATGCCGTGGGCGATCCGCCCGAACAGGACCGGCGGCACCTCCAGGTAGTACAGGACCCGCTGGCCCGTTCCGATCTCGTCGGACATGGCCTTGTAGGTCGCGTCGTCGTCCAGGTCCCCGTCCACGTAGCGCAGCAGGCTGAGCATCTTGACCGCCGCCGGCTCGGCCGGGTCCATCCCGTTGAGCTTCAGCGACGCGGTGGCGTAGTCGCGGAACTGCGGCAGGCCCCAGCCGCTTTTGGCCACCCCGATCACCGGGACGTCGAGCACGCCCCGCTTGACCAGGCCGACCAGCGCCGGGAAGGTCTCTATCTTGGCCAGGTCCCCGGTCGCCCCGAAGATGACCAGTGCGTCAATGCCGTCAGACATGCAAATCCCTCCTGAGTGAATCACCCTCGCCGGGCGATGCCGACCGGAAGTCGTCGGCGCTGACGCGCCGCCGGAAGACGTAGTACGTCCAGACCTGATACGCGAGCACCACCGGCAGGAAGATGATCGCGACGATCGTCAGGATCTTGAACGAGTACGGGCCGGACGCGGTGTTGTGGACGGTGAGGTTGTACGCCTTGCTGGTCGAGGAGACCATCACGTTCGGGTACAGGCCGGTGAAGATGGACACGATGCAGGCGGCCATCGTCACCGTGGTAGCGGCGAAGGCGAAGCCGTCGCGGTGGTCGTAGACCAGCCAGACGGCGGCGATGGCGGCCAGGACGGCGAGCAGTTCGACCGGGTTGAGGAAGAACGTGGTGCTAGCGGTCACGTGGGTCCAGATGACGAAGCCGAGGACGAAGGCGCCGGTGACCGGTGCGACGCGCCGGGCTATCACGCCGGCCCGCTGGCGCATGTCGCCTGTGGTCTTCAGGGACAGGAACGTCGCACCGTGCAGCAGGCAGACCCACACCAGGGTGATCCCGGTGAACACCGCGTAGGGTGGCAGCAGGTCCCAGAACGAGCCGGTGTAGTCCTGGTTCGAATTGATGGGCAGCCCGTGCAGCAGGTCGCCCAGGGCTATCCCGATCAGCAGCGGAGCGAGCACGCTGCCGACGGTCAGCAGCCTGTCCCAGGTGCGACGCCAGCGTATCCCGTCACGCTTGCCGCGGTACTCGAAGGCGACGCCCCGCACGATCAGGGCGGCCAGCAGGAGCACCATCGCCAGGTAGAGGCCGGAGAACATCGTGGCGTACCAGCGAGGGAACGCGGCGAAGATCGCGGCGGCGGCCACGATCAGCCAGACTTCGTTGCCGTCCCACAGCGGTCCGATGGTATTGATCGCGGCCCGGCGGCTTGCGTCGTCGGTGCCGACCGCGGTGTGCAGCATGCCGACGCCGAAGTCGAACCCCTCGAGGATGAAAAAGCCGGTCCACAAGATGGCGATGACGATGAACCAGAACGGGACGAGATGATTCATGGCTGCCTCAGTACTGAACCGCGGGTAGCGGCGCGTCCGTCTCGGAGTCGGCGCGCGCGGGCGGGAGTTGCTTGCGGGAGTACCGCAGCATCAAGATCAGGTCGACGGTGCCGAGGATGCCGTACAGCACGATGAATACGACCAGGCTGATCCATAGCCAGGTGGTGCTGACCGTCGGCGAGATCCCGTTCTTCGTCAGCATGATGCCCTGCACGATCCAGGGCTGGCGGCCGCTCTCGGTGAGCAGCCAGCCCGCGGTGTTCATCAGGAAGGGCAGGACCGCGCCCCACACCGCCACCCACAAGAACACGCGGGAGGTAGCCAGCTCCTTCCGCCGGATCAGCCACAGCCCCCAGGCTCCAATGAGCAGGACAACCACCCCCAGGTAGGCCATCACCCGCATCCCCCAGTACTGGATGAACACGTTCGGCACGTAGTTACCGGGCCCGTAGTGGTGAGCCCGGTCGCCCTCACCGGCTCGCTGACCGACCGGCTGCGCTTTCCGGCCCGGCCGCCGCCGGAAACCACGGTGCGCTACGGCAGGAGACCGCCCCGGTATGGGTAGAGCCTGCCGCGAGCTCGCCAGGCATCAGCGGTGGCGGGGCCGGCGGCGTCCCGGCAGGATGGCTCCGAGCAGCCACAAGACCGGGAACAGGAAACCGATCAGGCCGAGCACCCAGTGCCCCTTGCGGAAGGTGAGGACGCCCAGCGTGACCAGCAGTACCACGTAAATGATGGACAGGGTTATGGCCCAGAGCGTTCCGGACATGACCGGCCTCCTTTTATGGGTATCCCTCGTCACCGGCCCGCAGCGCGCGGAGGGACGACTCGAAGGCGTACAGCCGGCTGCGGATGATTTCGGCCTGCTCCGGGCTGGCGCCGCCCAGGGTCCGTTCGGCATCCATGGCCGAACGGACGGCCTGCAGTGACGCTAGCGTGTCGGAGATCCTGGCCTGGTCGCCCGGATCCGGGACCGCCTCGCGCAGCGCGTACAGCGTCTGCGACAGATCGTCGGCGCGCCGCTGGATGTCGGCCCACCGGGCGCCCGCGTCGGCCGCGGTGATCGCACCCGGCGATTCCGCGACGGCCATCGCATCGTGCAGGGCCGAGCCCTTCGCGTACGCGTCAATGAGACTCGACTGCCGGCCGGCCGCCACCGCCGACCGGCGTCGCGCGGAGCGCGTCATCAATACGATCAGGGTGACGAGCACCAGGACACCGAGCACGATCCATAGCCACAGGAGGCTGCCGCTGCCAGTTCCGGCCGCCGGTGAGGCGGCAGTGCTGGACGACGCGGTCGTGGCGGGCGGGGTAGGGGTTGCCGTCGAGGTCACGGTCGACGTAATGGTCGTTGTCGGCGTGACGGTAGGGGTGACGGTCGGTGTCGGTGTCGGTGTCGGCGTGACGGTAGGGCCGACGGTCGATGTCGGCGTGACCGCGGCTGTCGCGGTGCGGCTGGGCAGGTTGTTGATCGCGCTCTGCACGGAGCTACTGCATCCAGCCGCCAGGCACCCGGCGACGAGAATGGCGACCGGAAGGGAAAGGGCCTTCGCCGAACACCGCATGTCAATCCTTCCGCGCTGCTCATGGCAGCCGCTGCACCACAGGGACCGTGAGCAATGATCCGCTGGCCGTACGGCCGGGACCTCATCCGTGATGGAGGACCTTTCCCGGCTCCTTGATGATGAGCGACGTGAATCACTCCGAGGCCGGGTCGGCCGGTGCTCGTCCGGAAACGAGTTTGGCGCTCATCTTCACCGTCTTGACCGCCCCGGTCGCTCCGGCCTGCAACATAAGGCCGACCGCGAACAGGATGACGCCAAGGGTGAAGAACGTGCTCGACCCGAGCAGGGCCAGCCCGGCCCGGCCCAGCGCATACGGCGGTGTGCAGATCACGGCGCCGACGACCCCGCCTACCGCGGTGGCGGTCAGCTTGTCGCGTTTCGTAACGGTGGTCTTCATGCCGATGAGCCGGGCCGGCACGGCAACGTAGCAGACCATCATGATGCCGACCACGATGCTGAGCGAAACCGCGAACCAGAACAGCCCCCAGCGGGGGACGACCACCGTGGACAGCCCGAGCAGCACGCCCGCGACCGCGCCCGATCCCAGCACTATGGGCAGGTGAGCCCGGGCCTGGGTGAAGGCCGGCCGGATCTGCGGTCGGCCGGGCTGGATGATCGCGAACGCGAACACCGCGTTCAGGTAGAAGCCCGCCGCGGTGACCGCGGCGACGCCGAGCACGACCGGGACCACAACCGGCGTCCCGGTCAGCAGGTGAAACGACTTGCCGCGCAGGACATGAGCCTTCAGATCGAACATGGCGGCCCAGATCCACATCGCAGGCAGCACCTGGATCAGGGTGAGCCGCCAGTTCGTGAACAGCAGCTTCACCCCGACCAAGAGCATCGCGAAGGCGCCCACGGCGAGGGCGAGGGGAGCGAGCCACGGCCGGGTCCGGCTTAGCCGCATGATCATGTCGTCCACGGCGGCCTGGTCGCTGTCCCGCACGGCCTGAGTGAACCGGACGACGTGCGCCCTGGCTGTACGGCGTCGCCGGGCGGGCGGCTGGTCCGCGGGCGGCCCGCCGTCGGCCACGGGCGGCGCGGACCGGTCGGACGCGTTCCCTTCGACTGCCACTGTCAGATTAAGCCTGACCGAACGGCGCTCCGCCTCACCCAGACCGGATGAGGTGATATCCGGCCCGTCGGTGGTGAACCTTGATCACGGGATCAGTTCGAGTTGCCGCCCGCACCGGACTGCGTCACTGCGGTGAGCCACGGACAGCTTGCGGTAGATGCTCCTGAGGTGGGTCTTGACCGTGTTCACCGAGAGGTACATCTCGGTGGCTATCTCAGCTGTGCTGAGCAACTCCGACAAGTGGGTGAGCACCTCTCGCTCGCGCTCGCTGAGCCTCTCGACCACCCGCGGCGCCCCGGCGCCCTCCGGTTGCTGTCCCTCGTGGGAGAACGCAGCCGGGCCGGGCTCGAGCAGGTCGCCGTAGGCGCGGGCCAGTTCCGCGTCCCGCCGCAGCACCGGCCGTATCCAGGAGCGCTCCATGGCGAACGGGAGCCTCACCTGCTCAGGCCTGGCCAGCTGAAGTGCACGCTCCAGGGACCGTCGGCCACGAGCGCTGTTACCAGTTCGGTAGCTGAGCCGGGCATCGGCCAGCAACCCGGCCACGCTCCTGAGCTCAGGCTCGCCGTCGAAGGTCTCCTCCACGGCCACGGCGTCGAGTACGCGCCGGGCCGCCTGCTGATCCCCGAAGGCTAGCCAGGCGTGGGCGAGCGCGGCGGCGGCGTCGGATACGCACTCCGGGTCGGCGCGACGCGCCGCCGCCACGGCGGCCTGGATGTCGCCGCTAGCCAGGCATGCCTGCGACTCGAGGATGGTCAGCTCGAGCTCGAGCCAGCCGGGAGGTGATGATGACCAGCCTTGGCGGGCCTGGCGAATCAGCTCAGTCGCGGCCGCGGCACGGCCCTCGGCCAGGTGGCGCTGCGCCGCGACCATGCAGGTTACCGCGCTAACCAGCTTATCCGGCCAGACTCCAAGGGCGGCCTCGGCCAGCTTCAGCTGGGCCTGGGCTTCCTGCATGTCGGTCCGCTGAAGGTGCACGGCAGCCAGCGCGACGCTGGCTGCCGCTGTGATATGACCGGCTTGATCGCCGCGGGAACTCTGCAGCGCGTCGGCCGCCTCCGTGGAATGCTCCACGGCCAGGCTCAGTCGCCCTTGCAGGGCTTCGAGCAGAGCTAGGTGCCCAAGGCAATCGGCCCGCCCGTCCGCGTCTGCAGAGGTACAGGCCGCAATACCCGCTCCGTAGGCGGCGGCCGCCGCGTCAAGACCCCCGGCCCAGAACGTGATGGCGCCGCGGGCCGCGAGCATCTGAACGTGAAGCTCCTGATGGCGGGCCCGCACGCTCTCAGGCAACTGCCCGAATAGGAACTCCGCCCGCGCGGCCGCCGTGGTGGCGGCCCGTAGATCCCCGGTGCGGCGGCCAAGGGCCAGCCGGATCAGGGCCGCCGCCAGCCGGGCCGGGATCTCGTCGTCGGCGGGAAGCCGCTCGAGCATTTCTTCCGCCGCGGCGAGCGAGGTGACGCTTGTCTCGCCCGCGGAGCCAGGCAGGCCGGTCGCAGCCAGCACGAGCAGTGGCCGCGGATGTGTCCAGCCCGGTTCCCGTGGCATCGTCAGGAACGCATCGGCGAGTGGCTGATTGTCCCGGGCTTCTATGAGCCGCCCGACAGCGAGCTCATCCACTACGATGTCGGCGGCGAACTGCCAGTCACCGGATTCGGCCGCGTAGTGCGCTGCCTCGGTCAGGCCGTCGTGGCACTGGTACCACCGGGCCGCACGCCGGTACAAGTCGGGCAGTTGCTCGCGCTGCTCGAGGCGCAGCTTGAGTCGTAGCAGCTCGCCGAAAAGCGAATGGTAGCGATACCACCCACCGCCGATCGGCAAGACGAACGCGTTGGCCCGCGCTAGGGCCGGCAGCGCATCCGCCGCCTTCGGGTCATCGGCCAGCACGCCGGCGAGCTCCGCATTGACGCAGTCCAGGATGCTGGTCCGGAGCAGCATGTCGCGGACCGATTCGGGCTGGTTGCTGAGGACCTCGTCCACCAGGTAGCCGGTGATGCCATTGTCCTCGACGTCCAGTTCCGTCACGAACCGCCCTGGATCGGACCGCCCGTGCATAGATAGGGCGGCTAGCCGCAGCCCCGCCGCCCAGCCCTCGGTCCGCTCGGTGAGACATTCCAGGGCTGCCGCAGGCAGCCGGATGCCGTGATGCACCAGCATCGAGCCAGATTCTTCCACGCTGAAGGCCAGGTCGCCGGCCCTGATCTCGGTTAGCTCGCCGGTGAGCCGGTACCTTTGCAACGGCAGGAGCGGGTCCGACCTGGCCGCGACCACCAGGTGCAGGCCCGGGCAGGCGTTCCTCAGCAGGTAGGCGAGCCCATCGAGGATGGCCGGGCGCGTGAGCAGATGAAGGTCGTCCAGGACCATCACCACGGGCGGATCCTGTCCGGCCAGCACCGAAGCGAGCCGCAGCAGGAAGGCATGATCGATGGCGTCGCGGCTTGGCCCGGGCGGGATACGCGGCACGGCAATGCCAGCTTTCCGCAGAGCCGCCGCGACGTATGACCAGAAAACCCTGGGCCGGTTGTCGTATTCGTCGAGGGTAATCCAGGCCGGCGTATACGGGACGCTTCTGGCTGCGGCCCACGATGCGATGGCCATGGTCTTGCCGGCTCCCGGCGGTCCGGTCACCGAGGTCAGCCTCCCTCGCGCACCCTTCTCTATGAGCTTGTCGATGCGCGGCCGTGTGATCGCCCAGCCCGGCAGGCCCGGCATGGTGATCTTGGACATCAGGACCGGATCGCCGTCAGCCTGCCTTGGCCCGCGGGCGGCCCCGCGCACATGGGTACTGGGCATCCCCGTCCCCTCTCCGGTACGGCCTGCGCCGGTAGACGGTGACCCGGCTGCGAGCTACCTGTCCGCTATGCCATGACTCCGGTCTAATGAAGAAAGGGTGAGGAATCATCACCTCGTCAGGGTGACCAGAATTCATCCGCTGTGAGTGGGGCAGTCGTGGGGGTGAAGCAGGACGGTGGAATCTAGCCACTTTGATTCCGACCGCTGGGAGCCGTGGTGTCATCGTCTTACTACGAGATCCGCGTAGCGGGTGTTCTCCCGCCCGAGGCTCTGCTTGATTTCGACAGGCTCAGCGCCTCTGTGGAGCCGGTAGAGACCGTTGTACATGGGCAACTTCGAGATCAGGCAGCCCTGCAGGGTCTGCTCGCGCGGCTCGAGACGTTCGGCATACAGGTCCTGGAAGTACGCAAGCTCCGCGCCGGGGATCCGCCCGCGGACAAGGCAGGCAGTGAGTGATGGCCGCCGACCGCAGGTCAAGAATCGCTCGTCACGCCGGCACCATCGGAATTCCGCGGCGTGCTCATTACTGTGACCCCCCTGATGACGCGAAAATCACCCGTGACGGGTGATCGGCTGGCCGCCGCGAATCTGTCATGCTCCGCGCTTCGTGTTCGCGTCGTTGCTCGATGCCGGGCGGGCCGCTGAGGACCGCATGTACGCCCGGACGGGCCAGGAATTATCCGCCGAGCAGCCTGGACTTGGCCGTTTCGAATTCCGCCTGGCTGAGCACGCCCTTCTCGCGCAACCTAGCCAGATCATCTAGCCTGCTCACCAGGTCGTCGCGGGCCGCGGGCCGGTGGTCGAATACTGCTCGGCGGCCCGTTCCGCCTCGGCCGCCTCCGCCTCGGCCTCACGGACCGCTGCTTCCGACTCCGCCATCACCTGCTGCTGCTGGGTCTGGCCCGAGGCAGACGTCGCCTCCTCGATGTCCCTCTCCACTACCTTCTCGTCGGCCTTTAGCTGTTTCGTCGTCACCTTGCGGGCCCGCTTGATGTGGCGCTCCACCCGGTCCCCGAGGTCGCTGGCGGCCACGACCACCAGCCCGCTGTGCCCCTCGTCGAGCAACTCGCCGAGATCTTTGAGATCGGCGCGCCCTCAACCCGGCGGTAACGTGCCCGGCTAGGGCACCGAGACCGGCGCCTCCGGCCCCGCCAACTAGCAGCCCGGCCCCGATGCCCACAGCCGGGAAGAGCGCGACGAGCGCGCCGCCCACCAGCCCGATACCCAGCCCGCGCCACGCGCCCTGCCGCGTCGGCTGCTCGTGTTTGACGACGATCCTTACCTTTCCGCCGTCATCTTTGGTTATGACGGCCACGTCATAGGTGTCGGCGGCGAGTCATCCGCCACGGGTGAAACGGCTTGTCTCCCCGCGGCGTGCCCGGAATCATCACCGCTGGCGGATGATTCTCGCCTGGCGGATTGCCGCGACGATGAATGGATGGCGACCCGATCCCGCAAGGAGGCCTCGGTG
>Ga0210408_10000665_pt1 | contig 40711 bp, 39 predicted proteins | sample IncBWH4MmetaG_FD_155471 | JGI IMG/M metagenome (GOLD analysis project Ga0210408, IMG submission 155471) | Forest soil microbial communities from Barre Woods Harvard Forest LTER site, Petersham, Massachusetts, United States - Inc-BW-H-4-M | ecosystem: Environmental > Terrestrial > Soil >...
AACTCCATCGGCCAGGATGTCTCGAACCGCGATGTGCTCGCCGGGCGCGCCAACCTGACGATTCTCTGGGGTCAAAGCTCGAAACTCAAGATCGTCGCCGATACCACGCAGGATGATTCGAACGCCTCGGGCGGCGAGCGGCTCAACAACGTGCTGGCGCCATCGATCGACAGCCGGTACGACACCCGCACCGATATGCCGGTCAACGAGGACCGCTACTTCCGCAACGGTCTGGCCGCCACCTACACCCAGGGGCTCGCCGAAGGCCTCGACGTCAAGCTGGTCGGCGCCTACCGCGCCGGCCACGGCCGGCAGTTCATCGACTTCGAGGAATTGGACGCGAATCTGTTCCAGGTCCCGGCGCAGTACAGCGAGCATCAGGCCTCGGGCGAAGGCCAGTTGACCTTCACCAACGACCTCGTCAAGGCGGTCGGCGGCGTGTTCTACATGAACAGCACGGCCTGCGGTGCCTTCAACGCTTCGCTGGGGGTGCTGGCGGCGGCCCTCGATCTGTACCTCACGTCCATCGTCGACGGCTGCGTGCAGACCAAGAGCACGGCGCTCTACACGGATACCGCCTGGAAGCTGACCGAGCAGCTGAATCTCGATGTCGGTGTTCGCTGGAACCAAGACAAAAAGACCGCCTCGGTGTACCAGGCTCAGTACGCGAGCATTGGGCCGACGCAGCTGCTGCCCAACGAAACCTTTTTCGATCCCAACAAACCGCCGACGGGATTCTTTCTATTCCCGACGCCGGCCGCCGGCATACTCACGAACTACACCAACAGCCGGACCTTCTCGAACGTGTCGCCGCGCCTCGGCCTTGACTATCACCTGACCCCGCAAGTCATGACCTATATCTCGTACAGCAAGGGCTTCAAGAGCGGCGGCTTCGACATGCGGGGCAACGCCGCGGTCTATCCGCAGACGGAAAACGGCTACAACTCGGAGACCGCGGACAGCTACGAGGCCGGCGTCAAATCCACGCTGCTCGGCGACACCCTGCAGCTGAATTTGACCCTGTTCTACGATCCCTACAAGAACGCCCAGATCGGAGTGCAGCAGTTCGTCGTCACCGGCGGCGTGCCGCAAAACGTGACGGCGGTGTTGAACGCCGGCAAACAAATGAACCGCGGCGTTGAGCTCGAGTCGGCCTGGAGGCCGATCAAGGAGTTCACCCTCGGCCTCAACGTCGGCTACCTTGATTCGTACTACGAAGACTTCTTGATCGGCTGCACGGCGCTCACGCCGGGCTGCACGGCGAACTCGCCGCCGCAGAACATCGCCAACCTGAATCGACCGATCAACGCACCGACCTGGACCGTCGCCACGAACGCGACGTATACCTGGCAGCTCCCGGCGGGGGCGTTGCTGGCGCGCGCCGGCTGGGATTGGCGCAGCTTCATAAAAGTTGCCAATACCACGGCCAGCGTGACCGATCAGCCGTCATACGGTCTGATCAACGCGGGCCTCGCGTTCACGACCAATGGGGGCGCGTGGCGGTTCTCGCTCGACGGCAAGAACCTGCTGGACCGCTGGTACCGCGTGGCCGGCTATGACTTCGGCGGCACCGGCACCGGACTGCTGGCCAACGTCAGTCAGATCGGCTTCTACGGCCCGCCGCGGACGTATTCCGGCACGGTGACGTACCACTTCTGAGATGAACCGCAAGCGCCTCGAGGACAAGGTCGCCGTCGTCACGGGTGGGGCGAGCGGCATCGGTAGGCAGATCGCCCGCACCTTCGCCCGTGCGGGCGCCAAAGTGGCGATATTCGACCTCGATGGCGCAGGTGCCGAGCGGGCCGCCACGGACATCCAGCGCGAGGGCGGACAGGCGCTCGCCGTGACCGTGGATGTGACCAGCGAGCACCAAGTCGATGCGGGCATGACAGCGGTGGTCGAGGCCTACGGACGAATGGATGTGCTGGTGAGCAATGCGGGCATTCAGATCATCGCGCCGCTCGAGGACTTGGCGTTTGCCGACTGGAAACGGCTGCTGGCAATTCACCTGGACGGCGCCTTCCTGTGCACGCGTGCGGCTCTGCGGCAGATGTACCGGCAAGCCGGCGGCAGCATCATCTACATGGGCTCGGTGCATTCGAAGGAAGCCTCAGTGCTCAAGGCGCCCTACGTCACCGCCAAACACGGCCTCATGGGCCTTGCCAAAGTCGTGGCCAAGGAAGGAGCCAAGCACGGCGTGCGGGCCAACGTCATCTGCCCGGGCTTCGTGCGCACGCCGCTCGCCGACAATCAAATCGCCGAGCAGGCGAGGACGCTCGGGATTTCGGCGGAGGCGGTCATTCGCCAGGTCATGCTCAAAGAAACCGTCGACGGCGAATTCACAACGGTCGAGGAGGTCGCCGAAGCGGCGCTCTTTTTCGCCTCATTCGAGTCCAATGCCTTGACGGGTCAATCGCTGGTGGTCAGCCACGGCTGGTTCATGCAGTAAGCGGCTGGACGGCAGATGGAGGGCCTTGTTTACTTGAGTCTTTAGGGGAGCCGATTGTCCATGCCCTACGCGGAAATTTACTGGCAGAGCCATGATGGTCTGCGCTTGTACGCCCGGGTCTACGCGGGACCCGACAGCGGCGCGCCGGCAGTTCTCTGTCTGCACGGCTTGACGCGCAACAGCCGCGACTTCGAAGATCTCGCTCCGCATCTGCAGCGGCGTTATCGCGTCATTGTCCCCGACCTGCGCGGCCGGGGATTGTCGGCCCGAGACCCGCATCTGCAGAATTACCAAGCGGCCAACTATGTGCGCGACGTACTGGCGCTGCTGGGCGCGGTCGGCGCGCCGCGCTTCGGCATCATCGGGACCTCGCTCGGCGGCATGCTCGCCATGATGTTGAGCCACAGCCATCCGGCCCTGGTCGCCGGGATCGTATTGAACGATGTCGGACCCGAGATCGACCCGGCGGGAATCGAACGCATCAAGCAGTATGCGGGCCGGCTTCCGCCCGCGCTCACCTGGAAAGTGGCGATCGCCCAGACCGTGGCCGTGTACGGCGACGCCTGGCCGGGTCTCGAGCCTGAGCGCTGGCAGGTGCTGGCGCGACGCGGTTATCGCGAGAACGCCGCCGGCCAGGTCGAACTCGATGCGGATCCCAATATCGGCGAAGCGCTGCGTGCCGCGCCCGCCGCAACGCTGGATTTGTGGCCGCTGTGGGGTGCGCTGCGCAAGGTGCCGACGCTGGCCATTCGCGGCGATCGTTCCGACATTTTGAATGCGGCCACTTTCGCGCGCATGAAGAATGAAAATCCCGACCTGCAGCAACTATTGGTGGCCAATCGTGGTCATGTGCCGCTGCTCGACGAGCCCGAGTGCATTGCCGCCCTGGATGCCTTTTTGTCGCGAATCCTGTCAGCGCCGCCCGCGTCAGCGCCGCCCGCGTGAGCGCCGCCCGCGTCAGCGCCGCCCGCGTCATGCGCACCGGCGGGCCGCGCGACTCGGGCAGCGCCTCGCCGCCGGCCTCCCTGGCCTACCGATCCTACGTGCTCGCGGTGCTCGTGATCGTCTATACCTTCAATTTCATCGACCGCCAGATCGTCGGCATTCTCGCCGTCCCCATCAAGACCGAACTGCATTTGAGCGACTCGCAATTGGGACTCATGGGCGGTCTGGCGTTTGCGCTGTTCTACACCTTCCTCGGAATACCCATTGCGCGGCTGGCCGATCGAGTCAGCCGCACCGGGATCATGACCGCTGCATTGGCGCTGTGGAGCCTGATGACCGCGGTTTGCGGTTTGACTCACAGCTTCGCGCAGCTGTTCATGGCGCGCTTAGGGGTGGGCGTCGGAGAGGCGGGCGGCGTGGCGCCGGCGTATTCGCTGATATGCGATTATTTTCCGCCGCAGGAGCGCGCGCGTGCGCTGAGTGTGTACTCCTTCGGCATTCCGCTCGGCAGCGCCGCCGGCATTACGCTGGGCGGGATCATCACCAGTCTGATGAGCTGGCGCATGGCGTTCTTCATGGTGGGGCTGGCCGGATTGCTGATCGCGCCGCTGCTCAGGCTCACGGTCCGAGAGCCCGCCCGCGGCGCGCTGGACATTGCGCCCGATCGAACCGCCGCCAATGTGAAGGCCCCCGCCAGTCCCACCCTGCTCGGCGTCATCGGCGCGCTTGCACGGAAAGGCAGTTTTTGGGGACTGTCGCTGGGCGCCGCCTCCGCCTCCATGATGGGCTACGGCTTGTTCTTCTGGATGCCCTCATTCGCCGTGCGCAGCTTTCACCTGACCCTGTTGCAGGCCTCGATGATTTACGGCGCCCTCGTGCTGGTCGGCGGGCTGTCCGGAATCTGGTGCGGCGGAGTCCTGGCCGACAGGTACGGCGCAGGGCGCAAGGCGTTCTATGCGCTCATTCCCGCCGCCGCCTTCGTGACGACGGTGCCGTTTTATGTCGCCGGCGTGCTGTCCACGACCCTGCGGGTCAGTTTCATCGTGCTCCTGGTGCCCACCGCGCTTGGGCTCGTGTGGCTGGGCCCGGTGCTCGCGGCAGTCCAGCATCTGGTGCCGGCCAACATGCGCGCCACCGCGTCGGCGCTCTTCTTGTTCATCAACAATCTCATCGGGATCGGGCTGGGTACCACGCTGATCGGCGTGGTGTCGGACTTGATGCGCGCACGCTTCGGCGCCGAATCGCTGCGCTACGCCATCCTGGCCGGGACGGGGTTCTATCTCATTGCCGCGGCTCTGCTATTCCTTTCTAGCCGCCGATTGGACAAGGATTGGGAGAGATAAGACCACTTCGCCACCGAAACCAAGCGTATTCTGCCTGAATATCTCCACATTCAAGAGAATATCTATTCAGTGGGAAATAACTACCTGCAATAACTTCATTTTCGCCACAGGGTGGGAGTAAATAGCACCAAAAGGGTGAAAACCTCCAGCCGTCCGAGCAACATCGCCGCCGAACACACCCCGGTCTGGAAGTTGGTCAAGACTCCGTAGTTGCTCCCGGGTCCCACCAGCCCTAAGCCCGGACCCGCGTTGTTGATGCAGGCAATGACGGCTGACAGGGAGGTCAGGAAATCCAAGCCGCTGGCGAGCTGTACAAAAATGAGCGTCACGATGCTCATGAAGTACAGAAACACGAACGCCAGGACTGCAAACACCACGCGATTGGCGATCACCGTCCCGCCGACTTTGAGCGGGCGGACCATGTTCGGATGCACCAGGTGATTCAACTCGCGATGCGCCTGCTTGGCGAGCACTAGAGTGCGGATCATTTTGATGCCGCCCCCGGTCGATCCCGAGCTTGCCACGATGCAGCTCAAGAACATCATCCACATGGGAGCGAAGATCGGCCAGCGCGAATAGTCCTGGGTGTGCAGACCGCTGTCCGTGGCCACCGAGACGAGATTGAAGGTGGTGTGGCGCAACGCCGTCGGGTAATCGGTGTAGGTGCCCTTGAAGTACAAGAACAGGGATATGCCGATGCAGCTCGCCGCGAGCACACCCAGGATCGCCTTCGCCTCGGCGTCCCGAAAATAGGCCATGACCCCGCGCTGGCTCCAGGCCAGATAGTGCGTCGCGAAATTCAACGCGGCCAGGATCTGAAATACCGTCAGCACCATCTCGATGGGCAGCGAATTGAAGTGTCCGATGCTGGCGTCATAAGTCGAGAAGCCGCCGAGCGCGAGCGCCGAGAATCCGTGACAAACGGCGTCGAACCAATTCATCCCGGCGAATCTCAGACAGCCGATGCAGACCGCGGTCAGTCCGGCATACACCGTCCAGAGCAGCTTCGCGGTCTGGCCGATGCGCGGCGTGAGTTTGCTGTCCTTCATCGGTCCGGGCATTTCAGCGCGATAAATCTGCATGCCGCCGACGCCCAGCATGGGCAGTATCGCCACCGCCAGGACGATGATGCCCATGCCGCCCAGCCAGCTCAGCAGATGGCGCCACAGATTGATCGAGCGCGGCAGGTGTTCGAGTCCCGAGAGCACGGTGGCGCCGGTGGTCGTCAAGCCCGAGGTCGCCTCGAAATAGGCCTCGGTGAAATCGATCGGCAGAAAATGCCACAGCGGAAACCCGGCGACCGCCGGCAGCGCGACCCAGGTCAGCGCAACCAACACCAGGCCGTCGCGGGTCTTCAGTTCGCGCTTGAAGCGCCGGGTGGCGAGCCACAGCAGCGCGCCGAGCACGAAGGTCGTCAGCGCGGAAATGACGAACGACGACAATGCCGGATCGAGCCCCCATAGCGCCATCAAAAGCGGCGCAAGCATGATCGCCGCAAACACCATCATCACGAGGGCGAAGACATGAGCGACCGGCAGTAGAATGTCTTTCACAAAAAGGAAGCGGAGCCCTGGAAGAGTTTTTCGACGGCTTCGATATGGCGCCGATCCGTCAAGAAGAGGATCAAATGATCGTCCGGCTGCACGGTGATGTCGTGATGCGCGATGATCACGTCCTCGCCGCGGACCACGGCACCCAAGGTCGTGCCTTCCGGCAACGAAATGTCCTCGATGCAGCGCCCGATGATCTTCGAGCTGTCGGCGTCGCCATGGACCACCACCTCGAGCGCCTCGGCCGCGCCGCGCCGCAGCGAGTGCACGCGCACCACGTCGCCGCGCCGCACATGCGCCAGCAGCGAGCCGATGGTCACGGTTTGCGGCGATATGGCGACGTCGATCGAGCCGCTTTCGATGAGCTCCGCGTACGAAGGCTTGTTGATCAACGCCATGACCTTGTGAGCGCCCAAACGCTTGGCAAGCATGGCCGAGAGAATATTAGCCTCCTCGGAGTTGGTGAGCGCGGCGAAAACATCCGCGCTGTCGATGTTCTCCTCGAGCAGCAATTCCTCGTCGGCCGCATCGCCATGCAGCACGGTGGTGCTTTTCAAATGCTCGGATACCTTGCGCGCCCGCTTGCCGTCGCGTTCGATGAGCTTTACCTGATTCTTGTCTTCCAGCTCGCTCGCCAATCGAAAGCCGATATTGCCGCCGCCCGCGATGACCACGCGGCGCGCAGGCGCTTCTTCGCGGCGCATCTCCTTCATGACCACGCGAATATCCTTGCGCGCCGCGAGGAAGAAAACCTCGTCGCCGTCCTCGATGACCGTGGTGCCCTCCGGCTTGACGCTCTTGCCGGCGCGGTAAATGGCGGCGACGCGCGCGTCGGCCGAGGGGATATGTTCGCGCAGGGTGCGCAAGGCCTGACCCACCAAAGGACCTCCTTGCAGCGCGCGAATGCCCACCAGACGCACGCGGCCGTCCGCGAAATCCAGCACCTGCAGCGCCCCGGGATAGCGGATCAAGCGAGCCACATACTCGGTCACCAGCTGCTCGGGGCTGATCCAGACGTCCACCGCGACCGCGTTCTCGCCGAACAGCCTCTCCCGCTCGGTGAAGTCGGCCGAGCGCACCCGCGCAATTTTCTTCGGCGTACGGTACAGAGTCCATGCGATGTGGCAGGCCAGCATGTTGACCTCGTCGCTGCTGGTCAGCGCCACGAGGATGTCGGTGGCGGCGATGCCCGCCGCCTCGAGGATGCGCGGGCTCGCGGCATTGCCGTTGATCGTGCGAATGTCGAGCCGATCCTGCAGATCCCGCAAGATTTCCTCGTCGGTATCGATGACGGTCACATCGTTCGCTTCCTCGCGAGAGAGGTGATACGCCGCCGTGCGGCCGACTTGCCCTGCACCCAAAATGATGATTTTCACAGCTGGATTACTCTACACGAACGAGATTGGCGTAAGACAGCATCAGCCATTTCGTGCCCTGACTCTCGAAATTAACCTGGATGCGGGCGTGCGGTCCATTGCCCTCGAAATTGAGCACGACCCCGTCGCCGAACTTCGAGTGCCGGACCCGGCTGCCCATCCTCATATTCGGGGCGGGCGGCTCCTCCAGGCTGCTGCTGCGTTTGACGAACACCGGCCTCGATATCTGCAGGCGCGGCCTGATCTCCTCGACCAACTCGGCGGGCAACTCGCCGATGAAACGCGAGGGCTGACCATAGGTATCGACGCCATACAGGCGGCGCTGTTCGGCATAGGTGATGTATAGCTGGCGCATCGCCCGGGTCGCGCCGACGTAGGCGAGGCGGCGCTCCTCTTCGAGGCCCGCGAGGTCGGCGACCGAGCGCTGGTGCGGAAACAGGCCGTCCTCCATGCCGGCGAGGAACACGACGGGGAATTCCAGGCCCTTGGCCGAGTGCAGGGTCATCATCTGTACGCAATCATCGTAGGGGTCCGCCTGACCCTCGCCGGATTCCAGTACCGCGTGCGCAAGAAAGGATTCGAGCGGCGATAATTCGGACTCGGCCTCGGTTTCCGGCGAAAAACCCCGCGCTGCGCTGACGAGTTCCAGCAAATTCTCGATGCGGCCCTCGCCCCGCTCGCCCTTCTCCTTCTTGAAGTGTTCGATGAGCCCGCTCATTTGAATGACGTGATCGACCTGTTCGTGGAGTTCCATTCCCTGTACCTCGCGCGCCAGGGTGTCGATGAGGGACAGAAAAGCCTGCAGCGCCGCCGGGGCCGCCCGTTGCGGAAGTCCGCTCTGCAGGCACTTCAGACTTCCGTTCCACAGCGAGGTGGCGTTGGCCCGCGCGATGTCGCGCACCGCGTCCATGGTCTTCGCGCCGATGCCGCGCACCGGCAGATTCACCACCCGCTCGAAGGACGTGTCGTCCGCGCGGCTTGCGACCAGACGCAGGTACGCGAGGGCGTCCTTGATTTCCGCGCGCTCGAAAAATCGCAAGCCCCCGTACACGCGATACGGCATGCGTGCGTTCAAAAAGGCCTCTTCGAACACCCGCGATTGCGCGTTCGAGCGATACAGCACCGCCGCCTCGCGGCGCGCGCCGCCGCGGGCGACCCATTCGCGGATTCGATTCACCACGAAGTCGGCTTCGTCGCGCTCGTTGAAGGCGGCGTAGAGCTTCACGCGCTCTCCCTCTTGACCGCTGGTCCACAGCGTCTTGCCGAGCCGGCCCGCATTGTGGGAGATCAGCGCGTTCGCCGCCTTCAGGATCGTGCCGGTGGAGCGGTAGTTCTGCTCCAGCTTGTAGAGCACGGCCTGCGGAAAATCACGCCGAAACTGCTGCAGGTTCTTGACCCGCGCGCCGCGCCAGCGATAGATGGAATTGTGAGTGACCACGCCGCCCGCGATGAAGTTATGGGTACGCTCGACGTTGATGTCGTAGACCTCGGCGTCGTAGGCCTCGTACTCGATACGCTCGACCACGTCGAACCGGCCGGAATCAACCGCCATGACCATGCCGCAACGGATGCCGGCCGCCGCGATGAAGGGCAAAGACTTCTCGAGCATGTGCCCCTGAAGGACGTAGCTGCCATCGAGCCGCTCGCGAATGGCGCGCGCGATCGTCATCAGTTCGCCGAAGTCGGCGCGCACGGTCTCAAAGCGCCAACTTGGGGACTTAAGGTGGGCGGCGCGTACGCTAAGACCCATGAGTTCAAGCACGGCACGGTCCTTGGGCGAAATCCCCACTACGGATATACGATGCATGGGCGTGCCGCCGCGCCGGTCGCCGCACAACGTAATGACGATGTTGCGACGGTTAGAATTGCGGCTCTGAGGCCGGTGATGAGGCCGGTCGATGTCCAGACCCACTTCTTCCAGCAGCCGTTCCGCGGATACGAGCGTTTCGAGCGAGCTGAATATGCGCTGCAAATGGCCGGCATCGTGTATGAAACCGTTGCGGGCTTTGCCTTTGCGCGGCACAAAGGGACAAGTCGGCAGGCCGAAGCGCAGCGAGGTGATGACCTCGTCGATGCGCGCTTCGTTCTCGGTGGCGTGGGTGCGGATGATCCACAGCGCGTCGGCATGCTCCTGGAGGGAGCGCTGCTTGAAGCCCATCATGGGCCTCGCCTGACCCTCGGTGTATACCTGCGAAGTACCGAGCCTGTAGCCCACACCTTCCTTGTGCATGAGATACAGGAAGTAGGTCTGCGGTGTCTCGCCGAGTACGTAGCCTGCGAAGTGCACGTGCTCGGGTGTGCTTTTGACGACGGCTCCAGAACGCAAGTGCAGGCACACGAGCTGTCCCTTGCGTCGCTTGGCGAAGCACTCGGTCACGCGGGCCGGGCGCAGGTCACCGCCGCCGTAACTCGATAGCACGGAATCGCCGGGGACGATCGACTCGATGGCACGCTTCGCGCCGTCCCCCATCGTCACCTGCGTCCCGGCTGCGAGGCACTGATCGTCGTCGCCGACGACGAAAGGCAGTCCGGTGGAACCCGTAAGCAGCATCAGCCACTTGTACTGAATCGCGTTGGTATCCTGGAATTCGTCCACCAATACGTGGCGAAAGCGCGTGCGGTAGTGCTGCAGCAGCGACGCATCGTCGCGCCACAATTCGTAGGCACGCAGCAGGAGCTCGGCAAAATCCACGACCCCGCCCCGCTGACACGCCTCTTCGTAGGCCTGGTAGATCTTGATGAGTTGACGGCGTGTCGGATCGCCGTCGTCCTTGAGTTGCTGGGGCCGGAGGCCCTCATCCTTCTGAGCGTTGATGAACCACTGGATCTCGCGCGGTATCCAGCGCGTCTCATCAAGATCCAGCGCCTTCAATACCTTGCGCAAGACCCGGGCCTGGTCCTCGGAGTCCAGAATCTGAAAACTCTGCGGCAGGCGCGCCTCGCGCCAATGGATGCGCAGCAGGCGATGGGCCAAGCCATGAAATGTCCCCACCCACATGGCACCGCTCGGCACTCCCAACAGGGTCTCGATGCGGCTGCGCATTTCAGCCGCGGCCTTATTGGTGAACGTGACCGCGAGGATGCTGTTCGGTGAAGCGCCCTCGACCTGGATCAGCCACGCCACCCGATGCACCAGGACCCGCGTCTTGCCGCTGCCGGCGCCGGCCAATACCAGGGCGGCGCCCAGCGGCGAGGCGACCGCGCGGCGTTGATCGTCGTTGAGCCCGTCGAGAAGATGAGATACGTCCATAAGGGCGCGGATTGTACTTTAGGTTCGCACCCGCGCGGCTACGCTTACGACGGCCTAGATCAAGAAATGGACGAGCGGCTTTCCTCGGCGAATTCGATCAGGGCAAGCGCCAGGGAAAGCACCACGGGGCCGGCAATGAGGCCGATGGCGCCGAAAGCGGGAATCCCGCCGAGCACGCCGATGAATACCGCCAGCGCGGAGATTCTCGCGCGGCCGGAGATGAGCAGGGGGCGCAGAATGCTGTCCAGGCCGCTCACCAGCAGACCCCAGGCGAGCATGAATATGCCGAAGCCCCAGCGGCCGTCGGCGAACAGCCAGATCACCGCCGGCCCCCAGACAAACGCCGCCCCGCCCATGGGCAGCATCGACAGCAGAGCCGCCAGCACGCCGAACACGACCGGCGAGGGCAGGCCGGCAATCGTGAAACCGATGCCCACCAGCACACCCTCCAGCAGGGCCGTGACACTGGTTCCGACGACGATGGCGCGAGTCACGCCGCTCAATTGCCGGAACAGCCGCTCCTTGCGCAACTCGTCGAGGGGAATCAGGCGCCGCCCGCGGGCCAGCATGGCATCGCCGTCGCGCAAGAAAAAGAACAGCAGAAACAACATGATCGCAAATCCAAACAGCGAACCCAGGGCCCCCCAAAAGAACCCGCTGCCCACACTCGCCGCGACCCGCAGCACCTCGCGGGTGCCGGAAACCAGCCACGACTGAATTTGCTCGGCCGAAATCCCCGAGTGCGCCTCCAGCCAAACGTTGATGCGCGCGATCAGGGGGAATTGCTGCAGATCCGACAGGGACTTGATGTCGAGTTGCGCAGCGGACTTCTGCAGCCTCTGCAGCAGCGTCGAAATCTGCGCGACGAAATCGATCGACAGGGCGGAGAGCGGCAGCAATATGATGATCGGCGCCAGAATCGTCAGCACGCCCGCTGCGGCCGCCCGACCCCTCAAACGGCGCCGCAGGCGAAGATTCAGCGGATACAGAAGGAAGGCGAGAAAGGCCGCCCAGATCATCGACGGGGCGAACGGCGCAAAAATCAAAATCAGCGTGTAGCCCAGAACCGCCGCCACGACGAGCGCGAAAATGCGCGGATAAAAGCTCGAGGGGGTTGCCATGGCGTCATGCTAACACCGGGGTCCGCCGGGGTTTAAGCCGGCGATACCCCGCCGTGTCCGGCTGGAAGAAGGCGCGGCGCTCCTCAAAATTCGCGGAGGCGCGTACTATCGAGCTCTCGAACGGCTCGCCCTCAGGTCACGCAATGACAACAATTCGCGTCAACAATCAAACGGTTAATGTCGACGCGGATGCGGACACCCCGCTGCTGTGGGTGCTGCGCGACACCCTCGGGATGACCGGCACCAAGTACGGTTGCGGCATGGCGCTGTGCGGGGCCTGCACGGTTCACATCGACGGCGCCGCAACGCGTTCCTGCGTGCTGCCCTTGGGCGCCGTGCAGGGCAAATCCATCACGACGATTGAAGGGCTATCTGCGAATCGCAGCCATGCGGTGCAGAAAGCCTGGCTCGAGATCGACGTGCCCCAATGCGGTTATTGTCAATCCGGACAAATCATGTCCGCGGCGGCGCTGCTCAAGACGAATCCAAAACCCAGCGATGCCGACATCGATGCGGCGATGTCCGGCAATATTTGCCGCTGCGGCACCTACCCCAGAATCCGCAAGGCGATTCACCGCGCCGCAGAATTGCTCGAGACGGGCGCAGGCAAGTGAAGCAGGCCAACGCCCTGAGCCGCCGCGATTTCCTGAACGCAACGGCTGCCGCCGGCGGCGGCTTGATCCTCGCGCTCTCTCTGCCCGGGCGCGCGGGCAATTCGAAATCCGCGGCAGCGGCCGCCCAATCGGGCGCTCAATTGAACGCGTGGCTGAAAATAGGCCGCGACAATTCCATCACGGTGATCGTCGATCGTTCTGAAATGGGTCAAGGCGTTTACACGGCACTGCCGATGCTGCTGGCCGAGGAGCTCCACATCGATGTCGGCGCGATCCGCATCGAGGCTGCGCCGGTTGGCGATGCCTACGTCAGCCCCGGAAACGGCGGACAGATCACCGGCACCAGCAACAGCGTGCAGGAATCGTGGGAGAAGCTGCGCATGGCGGGCGCCACCGCCCGCACCATGCTGATCTCGGCCGCGGCCAAGCGCTGGCGGGTCGATGCGGCCGGCTGCCATGCCGAGAACGGCAGGGTCATCAACGCGCAGGGCAAGGCGCTCAGCTACGGCGAGCTGGCGGACGCGGCCGCGAAAGAACCCACGCCGAAGGACGTGAAACTAAAACCCAAGAGCAACTTTCAGATCATCGGCAAATCGCGGGCCCGCATCGATACGCCCGGTAAAGTCGATGGCAGCGCCGAATTTGGCCTGGACGTCAAGCTGCCGGGGATGCTGCACGCCGTGCTGGCGCAGAGCCCGGTGCTGGGCGGCAAGCTCACGGCGCTCGATTCGAGCGTCGCCGAAAAAATGCCGGGTGTGCGCAAAGTGCTGGTGACTTCCGGCGGCGTGGTGGTGGTGGCCGATCACTTCTGGCAGGCCTTGAAGGCGCGCAAGGCATTGAATGCGACATGGGACCCGGGGGCCAACGCGCGGCTCGACAACGCCGCCATCCGCGCCATGCTGCAGAAAACCGCGGCGGCCGGCGCAGGCCTCACGGCGCGCGCCGATGGCGATGCGGCGGCGGCGCTCAAGTCCGCGAAGCAGCGCCTGAGCGCCGCCTACTATCTGCCGCTGCTCGCGCACGCGACCATGGAGCCGATGAATTGCACGGCCGACGTCAAGGCGACGGGGTGCGACTTGTACGTGGGCACGCAGGTTCAGCAGGTTGCGCAAACGACGGCGGCGACGGCGGCGGGGCTCCAGCCCGCGCTGGTGCGCGTCTTTACCACCTTGATCGGCGGCGGCTTCGGCCGGCGGTTGGATGTCGATTTCATTCCCGCGGCGGTCGAGGCGTCGAAGGCGCTCGGGGCACCGGTCAAGGTGATCTGGACACGCGAAGACGACATGACCCATGATACCTATCGCCCGCCGGCGTACGAAGAAGTCAGCGGCGGACTCGACGCCGCGGGAAAACTCATCGCGTGGACTTTGCACATCACCAGCCCGTCGATCACCGCGCGCATGTTTCCGCCCGTCAAAGGGGTCGATGACTCGGTGATCGAAGCCGCGGTCAATAATCTCTACGACGTACCGAACCTGGCGGTGAGCTACTCACGCCAGGAAATCGGCATCGATGTGGGCTACCTGCGCTCCGTGAGTCATGCCCCCAATGTCTTCGTGATCGAAAGCTTCATGGATGAGCTGGCCGCCCTTGCCGGCATGAACCCGTACGATTTTCGCCTGCAGCAGCTCGCCAAGAAACCGCGCCAACGGCGCGTGTTGCAGCTGGTTGCCGAGCGCGCCGGATGGGGCAAGGCGCCCGCGGGCCGCCATTTGGGGCTAGCGCTGATGGAGGGCTACACGACTCACCTGGCGCAAGTCGCCGAAATCTCCGTCAACGGCGGCGAGCTCACGGTGCATAAAATCACCTGTGTGGTGGACTGCGGTCAGATGGTCAATCCGCGGATCGTCGAATCACAGATCGAAAGCGGCATCATCTTCGGGCTGTCGGCCGCGCTGTGGGGCGAGGTGACGATCGTGGACGGCCGGGTGCGGCAGACCAACTTCAACAACTACCGCCTATTGCGCAACGGCGAGTCGCCCGAGCTCGATGTGCATCTCGTGGACAGCGACGAGACGCCGGGCGGCATCGGCGAAGCGGCCGTGCCATTGGTGGCCCCGGCGATCTGCAACGCGATATTCACCGCAACGGGCAAGCGCCTGCGGGAATTGCCGATCGGCAGACAGAAGCTGGTCAAGGCTTGACCGCGCGATTGCCGCTGCAGACGGGAGGCCGAAATGAAAAGGAAGGCCGAGATATTTAGCTGCAATTTTTATCGCCTAATTTATTGTTAAGCGACACGATGGGCAGCGATACACGGCGATTGATTGTTCCAGAGCCCCACTACACTCTGTTCAACGCTCAGCGCGAAGGGCTGCCTGAGGTGATAGTGGTGAATGATGCTCTGCTCAAGTTTCCGCACAACGACATTTTCCCCTGGCACCTTCGAATAAGCATCGACGCGAACGAATTGGCGGACAACGGTATGCCAACAAACGGAGAGAGCAAGATTCTCTTCGATGTGGGTGACCAGATCGAGAAGGTCATCCTTTCAAGTGCAACTGCAAATAATGCTCCCAATGCACAGTTTCTCGCTCGCAGCACTTGGAATGAGTTCCGAGAACTCTACTTTGTGGTGCACGACCCGGAGATCGCGGATAAGGCACTTCAGGATCTTCTGTCCACTCGCGATTGGCCCCGACCGTGGGAATATCACATGTCTGAGGATCGCGAGTGGAAGAAGGCCGGTTACATTTTTCAGCTATTCACACAAGCCAGGAAGCGCGACGCCTAACAATCGGTTCGAGCGATCGCGGGGTCGCGTCTTCGCTGAACCAGGGAGGGAGTCGATGATTGGGATGAAGTGCCTTCGTTGGACGCTGGTGAAGCCCCGCGTCGCTCAGCTCATCGTTAGGTGCAAGGCTGGTGGTAGCGCATCTGCAAGGGGCGTAACGTCGCCTTGCTGAATAATTATGCTCATGGAGGGTGAAAAATGAAGTTTCTCTCGCTTAGGCTCACGGTTCTTTGGTGCTTGTTGCTCATCCCTTTGATCGCCGGAGATTTGGACGCCAAATCAAGTGCAAGTATCGCTTCTGCCCCGAATTCACGGGACACTGATCTGCGCGTGCTTCTACGCGACGTGGGCACGAGAACGCACAAGCATTTTGTGCTGGATCCGAGGGCGCCGCAGTCGATTGACCTGGGAGGCTTGGATCACAAGGATGTCACCTATCCGCAACTTCTTTCTGTCCTTGAGATAAATGGCATGGTCGTTATCGCTGACGGCGGGATAATGCAAGTGCTACCGAATACAGACGCTCGACAATCGGCGTTACCCCTGGTCGCTCCCGGGAGCATTACAACGCTCGATGATGAGTGGATAACGTCCGTCATACCAGTTAAGAACATCAGCGCTGCGCAATTAGTTCCGATACTTCGTCCAATGATTCCCCAGCAGGGGCACTTGGCTGCCTTTCCAGATCGCAACGCTCTGATAATTGTGGATCGAAGTGCTAACGTGAAACGTCTCGTGGAGGTTATTCGAATACTTGAGAATCTTCCGAAGGCTATTGACACTTCACCGTCAAAAGCTCCATAGCGGTTGCTACTTGGTCACGAGATTGCACGCAGGCTAGTGTTCCCGCACGCACCTAACAATCGGTGCGAGCGATCGCGGGGCAAAGTCTCCGCTTAGCCAAGGAGTAGTTTGATGATCTGGATAAATCAGCTTCGTTGGTCGTCGGTGCAACCCCGCGTCGCTCAACCTCTTCGTTAGCGGGCGCGCTAGTCTTGACTCTGCAACTCCTTGCCAATATTGATGTCGACAACCTGACTCACGCAATCGAGTTTTATTGCTCTGCTTTGGATTTGAGGGTCGGGAGGCGCTTTGGCCAAACCGGTGTCGAGTTGATAGGCGCCTCATCCCCGATATACCTGCTGCAGAAGGCGCCTGGTACCCCCGCCTCCTTATCATCATCCCAGAGGCGAGATTACAGCAGGCACTGGACTCCAGTGCACCTCGATTTTGTGGTGCCGCAAATCGATCCCATCCTGGCGCGTGCAGAAATGGCTGGAGCACGTCTGGAGGGCGAAGTGGAAACTCACGTTTGGGGTCGCATTGCCGTGTTAGCCGATCCCTTCGGGCACGGGTTCTGCTTGATTGAGTTTTTGGGTCGCGGTTACGATGAGATCGCATCGTAAGTACAAGTTGTCGGTATGCGCCCTCTAACAATCGGTTGGAGCGATCGCGGGGCGCGTCTTCGGCGAGTCGAGGAGGGAGTCGATGATTGGGATCAAGTGCCGTCGTTTGACGCTGGCGAAGCCGCGCGTCGCTCAACCTCATCGTTAGCGGGTCTCATGCGAACAATTGTGATTGGGTGTGAGTTCGCACTAGCCGCCCTTCTGCTCTCCGGATGCGTGTTCTGGTTTCATGAATACGCTAAAGTTATTACGCCTCAATCTGCCCAGGCCAAAGTCTATCGGCTGCGTATACAAAAGGTAACGCATACTCCTGAGTTCAATCCTCATGCGCTCGCTGTCTCCAATACGTTTTGCATTGTTGACTTCGAACTCCCGCACTATCCCATGGGCATTGAATCGTTCGATGTGACGGGACTGCGGTTGTCTCAGCGGGACTGTCCGGAATTTGCGGTGGCACTAAAGTCCGGAGAACTCACCATCGACAAGACGCACGGGCGCGTAAGCATTCAAGCAGTGAGCGAGGCGGGGCCGTCCAAGCTTAATGGGTCCTATTCCCTGCATCGGGATTCAGATTTCTAGGGAGTCTAGCGATCGCGGGGTAACATCTTCGTTGAACCAGAGAGAGGGTTGATGGGGGTACCATTCTCGCAGGTCTTTCCGGCCCTTAGCCGAGCGCGAGGCGTCGCGGTTTCTTGACACCGACGCGCAGGCGGACTGGGTTCAAGCGCATGCGCGATCTGACCTCTAAAGCAATCGGTTCGAGCGATCGCGGGGTAGTGTCTTCGTTGGACCAAGGAGGGGATCGATGATCTGGATCAACTGCCTTCGCTTTGGGCCGACGCAACCCCGCGTCGCTCAACCTCATCGTGAGACGACATATTCATGACATCTCCAGAATTTCACCTCGAAATGTTGGCTCTGCTCAACTCTTGGTGTGATCGTCGCGCGATTCAGCCTCTGCGCGTCGTCTTGCCGCGGTGACTTAATTGCAGTTGAAGCACCGGGTCATGTTTGCAGTCGGGCGACTGGCACCTAACAACGGTTCTAGCGATCGCGTACCGCGTCTTCGGTAGGCCGCGGGAGGAGTCGATGATTGGGATGTGTCTTGGGGATTCCTGCTTGCATCCAAGCGCCGGACCGGCTTACTTGTTGAGCGAGACCATGTAGTCGACCGCCATGTGAATCGTCGCGTCAGGCCAGGTCGTGCCGGCGCGCGGCGGCATGTTGCCTTTTCCTGCGATGACGTGCGCGTAAAGCGCGTCCTTGCCTTGGGCGATGCGCGGTCCCCATGCCGCATGATCGCCCATTTTCGGCGCGCCGTTGATGCCCTGAGCATGGCAGGCCGAACAGACCTTGGTGAACGCCTGTTCACCAGTGGTCGGCACATCGGCCGCAGGAGCGTTGCTCGCGGGCGCGATGTTGAGCGCGGAGTTGTCGTGACCTGCCACCGCGACATGAGCGAACGGCGCGAGGTTTCTCTCAACGTCTTTGACGCGCATCGGATCGACCAGGACGTTCTTCGACTGACTGGCGACACCGATCAACCGAGCGACCACGAACAGGACGACCGCAAAGGCGATGAGGCAACCGAGTACCAAGCTGAATGAATTGAAAAAATGCCTGTCTGACGATTCGTTGTTGGCCACGGTAACTCGCTGAAAATCGACGGGAAAACCACCAAGCGGCTTGTCGTAGTATAGCGCCGGGCGGCGGATCACGAAATAGCCGTCGCGGGCGCGCGGCCGAGCGCGCAGCTCGGTGGCGCACACGCGCCACAGCTCGGCGGCACACGCGCGCGACTCGGACGCACGCGCGCAGCTCGGACGCACGCGCGCACAACTCGGCGAGAGCAGCGCCCCCAAAATCCTCGAGGCCGCGGCGCCCTCGATGAATTGCGTCAGCGCAATCGAATGGCGATGAACAGCAGCAGCAACGTGAGCGCCTGAAATCCCACGCGCGCCCACATGAGTGGTGTGCTGAAACTCTTGTCCGTGGAACCGCCTCCGGACATCGTCAACACGCCCAGGAACATCGCGGCCACCGTAACGAGCATCGTGACGATGATGACAACCGTGAATAGGTCCATTGGTCGACTCCCCGAAATTTTTTCGCCAGCGCCGGCGCAAATACTAGCACGCGAAGATTCGCACGCCCGCATGCGGTAATGCGATTGGTGCGGTGCACCAATGGGCTCGAGGCCACGCATTCATTCAACGCGCGCGCTGATCTGCGCTGCGTTTCGCCTCGAGCACGCGCCGCCGCGCATCTTCCAATGCGCCAATGCATGTGCGACACTCGTTGTGACTGTGGCTCTGGGCAATCAAATAACAAGCAGCGCCTCGAGAGTGTTTGGTGTAGAGGTTTCGTTCATAGGCCGCCGTTAAAAACGTCGCGGGGAAAGCCATGAAGTGCATTTACTTTCTCACTCCCACGTTAGCGTCGACCGAGCAGGTGTCGGCCGATCTGCATGCGGTCGGCGTCAAGGATTTCTACCTGCACGTCATCAGCCGCGACCATGCGGGCCTCAAGCGGCAGCAGATTCACTCCAGCAACTATTTCGAAACCCTGGACATTGTGCGCGATGGCTTCATCGGCGCCGCGCTCGGATTTATCGTCGGATTGGCGGGTGTCGGATTGCTCTTGTACACGAAGCCCTTCGGCGAGCATGTGGTTCCGGCGTTGGTTTACGCGGTCCTGGTCGGAGCGGCCACGCTGTTCGGCGCCTGGGAAGGCGGGCTGGTGGGCATCGACAGCGAGCACAAGAAGCTCGAGAAGTTTCACGACGACCTGGTGGCCGGCAAGTACCTGGTATTGGTCTATGTCCGCAAGCATCGGGAACAGGTTGTGCTCAAGATGATGCGCGAAAAGCATACCGACGCCGAACTGGTGGCGATCGATTCGCACTTCGTCAATCCGTTCAGTACCGTGAGGAGAGTTTCGGAGACTCCGACACAAGGGGCTTGATCCATTCGTCTTGAGATTGCGCGCAGGGGGCGCTAATGATACTTGCATATGCAGTGATCGCTTTAGTCATCGGCACCGTCCTGTTTCATTTCTTGAGCCCCTGGCAATTCACGCCCATCGCGTCCAATTGGACGACGATGGACGATACGGTGAACCTCACATTCTGGGTCACGGGCATCGTGTTCGTCGCGGTGAACCTGTTCATGGCGTACTGCATCGTGCGCTACCTGCATCGCAAGGGGAGCAAGGCGGAGTACGAGCCCGAGAACAAGAAGCTCGAATGGTGGCTCACGATCGTGACCTCGGTCGGCATCGCGGCCATGCTCGCGCCGGGCTTGCTGGTCTGGGCGAAGTTCGTCACCGTGCCCGAGGGCGCCTCCGAGGTCGAAGTCGTCGGGCAGCAATGGAATTTCAGCTACCGGTTTCCCGGCAAGGACGGCTCGTTCGGCACCACGAATATTCGCCTTGCGAGTCCCGAGAATCCGTTCGCCATCGATCCCAACGATCCGAAGGGCCAGGATGATGTCCTGGTGACGAGTCCGGAATTGCACTTGCCGATCGGCAAACCGGTGAAGATCCTGCTGCGCGCCAAGGACGTCCTGCATCAATTCGCGGTACCGCCGTTCCGCGTCAAGATGGACATGGTGCCGGGCATGGTGACCTACTTCTGGCTCACCCCCACGCGCACCGGCAGCTTCGATGCGCTGTGCGAGCAGTTATGCGGAACGGCGCACTTCACCATGCGCGGGCGCGTGATCGTCGACACCGAGAAGGATTTCCAGGCGTGGCTGGCCGCGCAGCCGACCTATGCGCAGACGCGCGCCGCCGCCGCCGGCGATGCCGCGGCAGGCCAGGTGACCTACGCCGTGTGCAGCGCCTGTCACGGCGCGCAAGGGGAGGGAAATCCGCAATTGAACGCACCGAAGCTTTCCGGTCAGGCGGGCTGGTACCTGGCGCGCCAATTGCAGGATTTCAAGCTCGGAATTCGCGGCGGGAGCGACAAGGATGTGTACGGCAAGCAAATGGTCGCGTTCGCCGCGACGCTGGCCGACGACACCGCAATCAAGAACGTCGTTGCCTATATCGGCACCCTGCCCGACGCGCAGCCGCCAGCGACGGTCTCGGGAAATGACTCGAAAGGCGCAGGGCACTACGAAACCTGCGCCTATTGTCACGGCGGCGCCGGCCAGGGAGTCTGGTCGACGAACGCGCCGCGGCTCTCGCACATGAGCGACTGGTACATGAAACGCCAGCTCGAGAACTTCAAGCAGGGCGTGCGCGGCAGTCACCCGCAGGATTTCAGCGGGGCCCAGATGGCCGCCATGGCCAAGACGCTGCTGGACGATCAGGCGATCAATGATGTCGTCAAACATATCGATTCGATGTGAGGTAGCTTCCGATGGCCTATGTTGCAATTGCCGACCGTGATAACGCTCATGCGCTCCATGATCCGCAGAGCTTCATCACCAAGTACATCTGGTCTCAGGACCATAAAGTCATCGCGATTCAATACACGATCACGGCGATCGCCATCGGCCTGGTCGCGCTCACCCTGTCGGTGCTGATGCGCCTCCAGCTCGGCTTTCCGCACTCCTTTTCGCTGATCGCGCCGCAGAACTACTACCAGTTCATCACCTTGCACGGGATGATCATGGTCATCTATCTGCTTACCGCGCTGTTTCTCGGCGGGTTCGGCAACTACCTCATTCCCTTGATGTGCGGCGCGCGCGACATGGTGTTCCCGTACCTGAACATGGTGAGCTATTGGGTGTACCTGCTCGCCGTACTGATTCTGGTGGGCGGCTTCTTCGTGCCCGGAGGCGCGACCGGTTCCGGTTGGACCCTGTATCCGCCGCAAGCCATTCTCTCGGGCTCACCCGGCGCACGATGGGGAATCGTCTGCATGCTCGCGTCGCTCGCCACCTTCATCGTGGCATTCACCATGGGCGGCCTGAACTACGTGACGACCGTGCTGCAGGCGCGTTGCCGGGGCATGACGATGATGCGCATGCCGCTGTCGGTGTGGGGAATTTTCATGGCGACCGTGCTGGGCCTTCTGGCCTTTCCCGCGCTGTTCGTGTCCGCCATCATGATGACCCTGGACTGCCTGCTCGGCACCAGCTTCTTCATGCCGGCGGTCTCCTCGATGGGGCAGCCATCGGGGTACAACGGCGGCAGCCCGCTGCTGTTCCAGCACTTGTTCTGGTTCTTCGGTCATCCGGAAGTCTACATCGTCGCGCTGCCGGCCTTCGGCATCGTCTCCGATCTCTTGAGCACGCATGCGCGGCGGCATATATTCGGCTACCGCATGATGGTCTGGGCGATTCTGGCGATCGGCTGCCTGAGCTTCGTGGTGTGGGCGCACCACATGTATGTGAGCGGCATGAATCCGTACTTCGGCTTCTTCTTCGCCACCACCACGCTCATCATCGCCGTGCCCACCGCAATCAAAGTCTACAACTGGGTGCTCACGATCTGGCGCGGCGACATTCATCTCACCGTGCCCATGCTGTTCGCCATCGCGTTCATTTTCACGTTCATCAATGGCGGCCTGACGGGATTGTTCCTCGGCAACGTGCCGGTGGACGTGCCGCTGTCCGCCACCTATTTCGTGGTCGCGCATTTCCATCTGGTGATGGGCGTGTCGCCCATCCTGGTCGTGTTCGGCGCGCTGTATCATTGGTATCCGAAGATGACGGGTAAAATGCTGAACGACACCATGGGCAGGATCCACTTCTGGATCACGTTCATCGGGACTTACATGATCTATCTGCCGATGTACTACCTCGGCATTCTCGGCCTGCCGCGCCGCTACTACGCGTGGGACGAATCCATCCAGTTCATCCCGCCGTCGGTGCATACCATGAACGAGTGGATCACCGTCTCCGCTCTGTTCGTCGCCGCCGTGCAATTAGTGTTTTTGTTCAACCTGGTCTGGTCCTTGTTCAAGGGCAAGCCCGCGGGCGGCAACCCCTGGCGGGCCACGACTCTCGAGTGGCAAACGCCCGATACGCCGCCCGTGCACGGCAACTGGCGCGAGAAACTCCCCGTCGTCTACCGCTGGGCCTACGATTACAGCGTGCCCGGCGCCAAGGAAGACTTCATCCCGCAAAACGTTCCACCCGACAAGCTGGCGCCGGCCGGACACCACAGTTAGGAGCCTGTCTGAGTATTCCCCGTGGCTAGGCCGGTAGGAGTGCGCTCATGAATATCTGGGGCGCATTCGGCGTGCTCTCGATCGGCGTGATCGTCTGGTTCCTGCTGATCAGAAAGCTGAACACGCGATCCTGGGAGCGGCACGGATCGAGCGTGCACGTGCGCAGTGCGCGAGGCGATGTCGGCGAAGTGGAAGTGCCGCCGGCGCGCATCGCCTTGTGGGTATTCCTCGCGGTGATCACGTCGCTGTTCGGATTGTTCATCTCGGCGTACTTCATCCGCATGGGCCACGGACACGGCGCCGCCCAGGCAATCTCGGATTGGCGTTCGGTCAGCAAGCCCTCGATCCTGTGGGTCAACACGGCCATGCTCATATTGAGCAGCGTCACCATGCAGGCGGCGCGGCACGCGGTGAAACTGAATAATCGCGCACGCGTCTTGGGCTTCCTGTCCGCGGGCGGGGTGTTCGCGGTCTTGTTTCTCGGCGGCCAGCTGATCGCGTGGTATCAGTTGCGCGGTGCCGGCTATGGGTTGACCAGCGGACCCGCGGGCGCCTTTTTCTATGTTCTGACCGGCGTGCATGGCTTGCATTTGCTCGGCGGACTCACCGTGTGGCTGAAGACGATGATCCGCATGCGCAGACGCGCGGCGGAACTGATCGACGTGCGCCTGAGCATCGAACTGTGCACGGTTTATTGGCATTATCTGCTGCTGGTGTGGCTGGTGATGTTCGCTTTGTTGTTGTCCACTTAAGGCTTGAGGATCCCTCGCATGGCAGAAGACGCATCGATCTCGGGGCAACCGGCGGTTGAGGGCCTGAGCGGCGTCGCCGCGGATTGGTCGGGCGACAAGCAGGCCTTCCCCGTGCACTGGGGCAAGGCGATGATGTGGATCTTCCTGCTCAGCGACACGTTCATCTTCACGTGTTTTCTCACCTCGTACATGAACGTGCGGATGTCCACCACCGCGAACTGGCCGGACCCGAGCAAGGTGTTCGCGCTGCACATCGCCGGCCACGAAATTCCACTGCTGCTGATTGCCATCATGACCATGGTGCTGATCACGAGCAGCGGCACCATGGCCCTGGCGGTGAACTATGGCTACCGGCGCGACCGCGCCAAAACCACCGCCCTGATGATGGCCACCGCGGCCTTGGGCGCAAGTTTCGTCGGCATGCAGGCCTTCGAGTGGACCCATCTCATCGTCTCCGAGGGCGTGCGGCCGTGGGCCAATCCGATGGGCGCTGCGCAGTTCGGTTCGGCGTTCTTCATGATCACAGGCTTTCACGGCCTGCACGTGTCGGCGGGCGTGATCTACCTGTCAGTCATTGCGCGCCGCGTTTGGACCGGATTTTATGATCGCAAGGGCAGCTACGCGACCGTGGAAGTCACAGGTCTTTACTGGCACTTCGTCGATCTGGTCTGGGTGTTCATTTTCGCGTTCTTTTATCTGTGGTAAGGGGAAATATGAACGACGCCGCCGTCTCCGCAAACGCCCACGAGAAAACGGGGCATGGGTCCGCCGCTCATGGCGAGACCGAAGGTCAGCAGCACCCGCTGAGCATTTACTTGTTGATCTGGGCGCTGCTGTTCGTTTTCAGCACCTTTTCCTATCTGGTCGATTACTTTCAGCTGCACGGCATGCTGCGCTGGTCGCTGATCATCGTGTTCATGCTGGTGAAGGCGGGCTTCATCGTCGCCATCTTCATGCACATGCGCTGGGAGCGGCTCGCGCTGAAATTCGCCATTCTGATCCCGCCGCTGGCGCTCCTGGTTCTGATCGGCCTGATGGCGATCGAAGGCGCGCATACCTTCGTGACCCGCTATGGGGCGTTCGCCCGATGAACGGCGCGCTGATCATCGCTTGGGCTTGCGCCGCGGCAGCGGTGGCGGTATTTGCCGCGATGATGATTTCCATCGCGACTTTCGGCAGGCCGTCCGGCGACCGCCCGGCGGCATCCGCGCAGCAAAAAGCGGCCGAGATGCTGTGGGCGATGATTCCGATGGCGATCGTGCTGGCCGCCGCCATGCCGGCCTTCAAGACGATGGTGCTTGCCGGGCGCGGCGACATCGCGCAGCTTGCGGCAACGGGCTCACCGCCCGCAGCCTTGCCGAAGTAGCCCACCAACCGAGCGCGCGAAACGTCCGCGCGAAACGTGCGCGGGTTCAAGCCTTGAACGAAAAATAATGATCGAGGATCAGCGCCGCGAACAGCAGCATCAGGTAGGTGATGGAAAATCTGAAGGTGCGCATGGGCAGCTCGGGCCTTAAGCCCTCGCGAAGCTTTAGCACGTAGTAGAGAAAGCGGCCGTTCAGAGCAAGCGCCGCGGCGAGGTAAATGAAGCCGCTCATGCCGCTCAAGTAGGGCAGCAGGGTGCAGAGCACCAGCAGGATGGTGTAGAGCACGATTTGCAGGCGGGTGAATGGGATGCCATGCGTCACCGGCAACATGGGAATCCCGACCTTTGCATAATCGTCGCGCCGCGCGATCGCCAGGGCCCAAAAATGCGGCGGCGTCCAAGTGAAAATAATCAGGAACAGCAGCAGTGCGTGCGGGTCGATCGTGTTGGTGACGGCGGCCCAGCCGAGCACGGGCGGCGCCGCGCCGGCCGCACCGCCGATCACGATGTTTTGGGGGGTGGCGCGCTTCAGCCATAGCGTATAAACCATCGCGTAACCAATCAACGAACAGAACGTGAGCGCGGCGGTGAGGCCGTTGACGAGCAGCGACAGTACCAGCATGGACACGAGCCCGAGCAGCACTGCGAACAACACCGCCTGCGGCATGCCCAAATGCCCCGTGGGCAGCGGCCGGCGGCGCGTGCGAGCCATGTGCTCGTCGATGCGCCGGTCGAGGACATGATTGAAGGCGGCAGCGGATCCCGACGCCAAGGCAATGCCCAGCGTGCCGAAAATCAGGGCGGGCAGCGGCACCATCCCGGGCGACGCCAGCACCATGCCAACGATGGCGGTGAAAACGATCAACAGGCTCACCTTGGGCTTGGTGAGCTCCAGGTAATCCCGCCATCCGCTAACGCGGACGACGGCAAGGGGCGGATTATCGGGAAGGGTCGACACTGTGTTGGGAGCCTGTCTGAGTGTTCCGCGTGAGCCTAAGGTACCATGCCGATCGTGGGCGCCGGCCACAGCGCCCGCAGCAGCCACACCATGCTGATGACCAGAAAAGCGGCGCCGGCGTTGTGCAGCGTAGCGAGCGGCAGAGGCACGCCCCAATGCACGGTGGCCACCCCGATCGAAATCTGCAGCAGCACCGCGAACACCAGCAGGCCGCCCGCACTGCGCAAACGTCGGCTCTTGGCGCTCGCGGCAATCAAGACCCCCAGGCTGATCAAGATCGAGCCCGCAACCAGGGCGCCGAGGCGATGCGTGAAGTGGATGGCCACGCGCGCGGGATTCGCCAGCACGCCGCCTTCGTAATCCTGCCCAAGTCCGCGCCACAGCACGAAGGCGTCGCGATAGTCCATCCGCGGCCACCAAGAATGTTGGCAGGTGGGAAAATCCGGGCAGGCCACCGCGGCGTAATTGCTGCTGGTCCAACCGCCGAGAAAGATCTGCACGATCAGGGCGGCGAGACCCACCAGAGCGTATTTGCGCAGGCCCGCCTCGCGCACGGATAACTGCCGCGTCTCCGGCGTCAGCGACAGCCACCACAGCAAGGCCAGCGTGGTGAGTCCGCCGAACAAGTGCGCCGTGACAATCAAGGGTTTCAACAGCATCGTCACCGTGAAGGCGCCCAGAGCGCCCTGCAGACATACGACGACGAACAGCAGGGCGACGGCGCCGAGCGGCTGATCGCGGTCCTTGCGAAATAGCAGCGCCCAGACCAACAAGCCGGCGATGATGATTCCCAAGGTCAGCGCGAAATAGCGATGAATCATTTCGTGCAGTGCCTTGCCGAACTGAAAACCGGACTGCGCGGCGTGGCCGGCGTGTGGATAAAAATGGCCGTAACAACCCGGCCAATCCGGGCAGCCGAGGCCGGCATTGGTCAGACGCACCCACGCACCCAGCACGACGACCGTCGCCGCGAGCGCCGCGCCCGCCAAGGCGAGGCGCCGGAACCAGAACAAACGCCGTTGCGGGTACATTAGGAGCTAGCCTATGTGGGAAAGGCGCAGCAGGCGCTTCATGTCTTCGAGCATTCCTTTGGGCTTGGCGTCGGGCGCATAGGACATCATGACATTGCCCAGGGGGTCGATCACATAAATCCGTTGCGCGTTGGCGCCGCCGCCGCCGTTGGCGCCACCGCCGAGGTCGGCGCCGCTGCCGGCATTGCCGCGCGGCAGAAGCTTGAGCAGGGGCGCGGCAGCCGGGCTCAAGCGAATCGCGAGCAGGTCCGGGTGCTGCTCGTGCAAAGTCCGAAAGTCGCAGCAGTGTTCGTCGGCGATGAATACGCGCTGCACCCGATCCATGTCCCGATCGAGCGCCAATCGCACCTGCCGCGTCTCGTAGAGAATGCCGCGGCAGCGCTCGGCGCAGGCTCCCTGTTCCACGTAGAGGAGGCTCCACCTGTGCTTCAGGAAATCCGGCGCGGTCTCTCCCGAACTCTGCAAGGGCAGCGCCAGAGCCGGCAGCGGACGCGGCGGGTCGATCAAGTCGCCCGCGTTGACGCGGCCGCCCGGCCGCCAGGCGCTTTGGCCATAATACAAATAGAAGGATGCGCCCAGGGGGGCAAAAAACAGCACGGCCAACCCAATCAACAGGCGCCCCTGCAGGCGATCGCGCGCCCGGCGCTCGTCAACACTGCGCTCGTGAACGCCGCGCTCGTTCATGCGGGCCTGACGGCGGCGCGCCGCAGGTTGGTGACGACGTAGATGACGAGCAGGGTCAGTGCCAGGCCGAACCACTGCACGGCATAGGCGGTGTGACGCATCGGCGGAAAGCCGGGAGCCGCCCAGTTGCGCACGTAGCCGTCAGCTTCGCCGGGGTCAAGCAGCACCACATCCGCGGCCTTCGTCCACGAGGACTCTCCGAGGAGCTGCGCCAGATCGGGATGAGTCGGAAACGCCGCCACCACGGGATACGGCGGCGCAAGCTTCGCCTTGGCGCCCAATTGAATGCCGGGACTCGGCAGATTGTCGCTCCGTCCATGCAGCCGCCGCAGGTCGCCCGCAACGGCGATCTCGGGCCGCTCGGCGCGGCTCGCTCCCAAGGGCACCCAGCCGCGATTCACCAGCACCCAGCCGCCGCCGCTCAAGCCGAAGGGCGTTATCACAAAATAGCCGGCCCGTTCGGCATTGATCATGTTGTCGATCAAGATTTGCCGGGCGGAATCATAGTGTCCGCTCGCCTCGACGTGCTGATAGCGAGGCAGGCGCGGCGTTCCCAGATCGATCGAACGCGTGGCATCCGTACCCGCCGAGAACGAATCAAAGATCGCGCGTTTCTCATCGGCACGACGCAACTGCCACCGACCCAGCGATATCAGCATCGCCATGAGGACAACCGTCAGCAGGGTCATGAACGGCCGCGGCGCAAAGATCCGGGAACCGACTTTGATTGACACGATACCTACCTGGCCCTTACAACATCGCTCGATGGCTGTGATATTCAAGATTCTCGTCGTGATCATGCTGGCGCTGATTTTGATCAGCCTGGGCAAAGCTCTGTTCCACCTGACCCGCACCACACCGGACGACGGCAGCAAGATGGTCAAGGCATTGGCCTGGCGAATCGGCCTGTCGGCGGCGCTGTTCTTGCTGCTGCTCGCCGCCTACTACAGCGGATGGATCCATCCGTCGCACATGGTGCCGGGCTACAACCAATAGACGAAGATAAAGAGCCCGAGCCAAACCACGTCGACGAAGTGCCAATACCAGGCGACGGCTTCGAATCCAAAATGCCGCGCCGGGGTGAAATGGCCCTTCATCACCCGAAACCAGATGACCGTCAACATGATCGCGCCCAGCGTGACATGCATGCCGTGAAATCCGGTCAGCATGAAAAAGGTCGAGCCGTAGATTCCGGTGCCGAGCTGCAGCCCGAGCTCGGTGTAGGCTTCGTGGTATTCCATGGCCTGAAAGTAAACGAAGGTGAAGCCCAGCAAGAACGTCAGGGCCAGGAAGATCTTCAGCAGGGTTCGATGACCGGCAAGCAAGGCGTGGTGCGCCCACGTCACGGTGACGCTGCTGGTGAGCAGGATCGCGGTGTTGACCGCGGGCAGACCGAGCGCCGGAACGGTTTCAAAAGTACCGTTGGTGCGCGGCCCCAGCGCGGCCGGGCCGTTGGTCGGCCACACGCCGTCGTAATTGTTCCAAAGCAAAAGCCGGGTGAAGACTTTCACGCCATCGCCGCCCAGCCAGGGAACGGACAAATTGCGCGCGTAAAACAGCGCGCCGAAGAAGGCGGCGAAAAACATCACTTCCGAGAAGATGAACCACATCATTCCCATGCGGAACGATCGGTCCACGGCCATGTTGTACATGCCCTTCTGGTTCTCGCCGATGACGGTGTGGAACCAGAAAATGAACAGCAGCGCCAACATCACGAAGCCGGGAAGCAGCGCCCACGCCGGGAGCCAGCCGTCGAGGGTGGCGACAGCGCCCGACATCAATGTGAAGAGCGTTATGGATCCATAGATGGGCCACGGACTGCTGTGAGGGACGTAGTATGTGTCTGCATCCAGGTGCGCTTGCGCCATGATTCGATCTCTAGAGGGTCAAGTGACAACAGAAGTTTAAAACGATTGCTCAATGAGGTGTTGCGGATTGCGTCGTGTCGTAGAAGGTATACGCCAGGGTGAGCTTATCCACGTTGGCCGGGAGCTGCGGGTCCACGATGAACCGCACCGGCATGTCGCGCCCCTCCCCCTTGGCGAATTTCTGCGGAGTGAAGCAAAAGCATTCGGTTTTATGGAAATATTTCGCCGTGCCGGCCGGTGAAATGCTGGGAACAGCCTGAGCCACCGACGCCTCTCGAGTCAGATTCTTCGCATAGAACAGCGCGTCATAGAGCTTGCCCGGATGAATTCGCATCGAGGCGACCTGCGGCCGGAAATCGAAGCTGCCGACCGACGCGGGTTCGGCAATGAACTCGATCGTGATCTCGCGATTCGGATCGATCTGTTCCCGAGCCACGGATTTGCCGGCCTTGGCCTCCGCATTGCCGATGCCGGCGGCCCGGCACAGCACATCGTACAGCGGCACCAATGCCCAGCCGAACGCAAACGCGCCGGCAGTCATGATCAGCAGCGCCCTGACCAGCTTGGCGTTGGCTCGCTTGCGCTGATCCGGGTCGAGTCCCGCGGCATTCGGTGGGGTGGGATCCATCAAAGTACTTCTCAATGATGAGCGCGATGAATCAACAGGGCGATGACGCCGAAATAAAATACCAGCGCCAATGACATCAACCCCAATGCCCCGTTGCGAATGCGGCGCCTGACGCGCATTTCGGTCGTGTTCATTTGACGTCGGGGGCCGCGGTGAAGCTGTGATAGGGCGCCGGAGACGGGAGCGTCCACTCGAGACCCGTGGGATGGGTTCCTTCCCAGACTTCGGCGGTCGCTTTCTTGCCGCCGCGCGCGCACTGGATGATCACGACCACGAAGAGGATTTGAGACAGCCCGAAGCCGAAGCCCCCGATCGAGGACACCATGTTCCAGTCGGTGAACTGCACGGCATAGTCGGGAATGCGCCGCGGCATCCCCGCCAATCCCAAGAAATGCTGCGGAAAGAACAGCACATTGACGAAAATCGTCGACAGCCAGAAATGCGTTTTCGCCAGGCGCATGTCGTACATGTGGCCGGTCCATTTCGGCAGCCAGTAGTACACCGCGCCCATGATCGCGAATATGGCGCCGGGCACCAGTACATAGTGAAAGTGCGCGACCACGAAGTAGGTTTGGTTGTATTGAAAATCCACAGGGACGAGCGCCAGCATCACGCCCGAAAAGCCGCCGATGGTGAATAGAAAGAGGAACGAGATCGCGAACAGCATGGGCGGTTCGAACGACAGCGAACCACGCCACATCGTCGCGGTCCAGTTGAATATCTTCACGCCGGTCGGCACCGCGATCAGCATGGTCGACATCATGTAGAACACCTGCGCCGCCAAGGGCATGCCGTCCACGAACATGTGGTGGCCCCAGACGATGAACGACAGGAATGCGATCGACGCGATGGCGTAAATCATCGAGACGGCGCCAAATAGCGGCTTGCGCGAGAAGGTCGGCAGGATTTCGGAGATGATGCCGAACGCCGGCAAAATCATGATGTAGACCTCCGGATGCCCGAAGAACCAGAAGATGTGCTCGAACATCACCGGATCGCCGCCGCCGGCCGCATTGAAGAAGCTGGTCTTGAAGAAATGGTCGGTCAGCAGCATGGTCACGGCACCGGCCAGCACCGGCATTACCGCGATCAAGAGGTAGGCGGTAATCAGCCAGGACCAGCAGAACAGCGGCATTTTCAGCAGATTCATGCCGGGCGCCCGCATGTTCATGATGGTCACGATCACATTGATCGCCCCCATGATCGAGGAGACGCCCATCATGTGAATCGCAAAGATCACCATGGGGAAGCTATCGCCGGCCTGCAAGGACAGGGGCGGGTACAGGGTCCACCCGCCCGCGGCGGCGCCGCCCGGGACGAGAAACGTCGACAACAACAAGGTGAAGGCGAACGGCAGAATCCAAAAGCTGAAATTGTTCATGCGCGGCAATGCCATGTCGGGCGCGCCGATTTGCAGAGGAACCATCCAATTGGCGAGGCCGACGAATGCCGGCATGACGGCGCCGAATATCATGACCAGCGCATGATTGGTGGTCAGTTCGTTGAAGAACTCCGGCTGCACCAGCTGCAGCCCGGGTTGAAACAGTTCCGCCCGGATGACCATCGCCATCGCGCCGCCGATGAAAAACATGATCAAGCTGAACACCAGGTACATGGTGCCGATGTCTTTGTGGTTGGTCGCAAACAGCCAACGCTTGATGCCGGCGGCCGGCTGATCGTGGTGCTCGTCGTGGTGAGCGGTGTCACTCGTGTGGGCAATGGCCATGGTGCGATTGTTCTCTCTTGTAAAATACCGTGCTTAGGTTGCGGCGCTCATTTCAATATTGATGCGGCAGGATTTGCGCGGAGCGCGGCCGGTCGTCCGGCGGTTGGCCGCCCTGCGCGTCGCCGGAAGGCGGTTGGCCGCCCTGCGCCGCCGCCTGCTTCACCGCCGGCTTCTGCGCTTCGACCCATTTCTTGAAGTCGTCGGGAGTGCGTACATCGACGACGATGGGCATGAAGCCGTGATCGCGGCCGCAGAGCGCGGCGCATTGGCCCCGATAAATGCCCTCCTTGCCCGGCTCGACCCTGAACCACAGCTCGTTGACGAATCCCGGTATGGCGGAGCGCTTGGCGCCGAAATCAGGGACCCACCAGGCGTGGATCACATCCTGCGAGGTCAGCAGCAAACGCACCTTGGTGCCGCTCGGGACCACCATGGGATTGTCGACATCCAGCAGATAGTTGGGCACGGTCCTGGGGTCGATGCCGGAATGCAACTGGCGCGCAAAATTCGAGTCTCGCGCGAGCGTGGAAAAGAAATCGATCCCCTCGGCAGCATCCATGTATTGGTACTGCCATTTCCATTGGTAGGCGGTCACGCGGATCGACAGCGCCGAATCGCGCGTGTCTTCCATTTTGAGAATGACTTTCGCGGCCGGAATCGCCATCACCACCAGGATGATCACCGGAATGACGGTCCAGATGATTTCCACCCCGGTGCTGTGCAACAGCGTGGTGTCGGGTACGGCGCCCTGGGAACGGCGGAATTTGATCAGCGAATAAATCATCGCCCCGAACACCGCCACCGCGATGCCGACGCAGATCCAGAACACTTCCATGTGCAAGCCGTACATGTCGCGGCTCAGATCCGTGACGCCCATCGGCAAGTTGTAGCCGTTCGAGGTGTTGGCCCCGGCCTTGGCCGCTACACCCAGGGCGGTCAGGCAGAGCGCTCGCGGCCAGGAAGGCTTGAGCGGCCGAGATTTAATGTCGTCGTCGTCGCCTCTGCTCACACTCATCTCAACGGATCCCCTTAATCTTTGATTTCAAATCGGCGGCGACTCATTTATGCGGCCCACCAATCTACCCAATACATGCGCCAGGCGGCAGCGGTCTGCTGTGCCGAAGGCGCCTCGGCGGACTGCGAAGTCTAACCTTCGCCCAATGCCGCGCAAACTCCAGTTTTGCCTCGCCTTGCCGCGAACGGGTCGCGAGGCTGTTTTGGGATTCTGCGATCAGCGCCGTCTGCGTGCCGTGCCGGCGCCGCCTGGGGCAACCCAAGCCGGTTCAAAATAACTCAAGCAAGACAAGAACTTGCGTGAATCCCTTCGATCCTCACCGCCTGCGCCGGGAGTGCAATTGACGCTTGATTTCGTCGAGCGACACCGTGGAATCGGCGCCCCTGCCCCGGGCTCCCTCGCCGCTGCGCCCCGTTGCTTCGTTGCCGTGCAGCGCGGCCGCGTCAGGCGCCCAAGCCTGGCCAAACACGACTTCATAGGTGGCCGGCAAACGGCCTTCCTGCCGAAATGTCTCATACACCGCCTGCATTGCGGCAAATTTGCCTCGGCCGGTAAGCCCCTTTGCGCGACCGGCGGCGGCGTTGTGGGCGCCCGTGGCCTTGAGGTCTGCGGCGACTTGGGTGAAGTCGGAGTAGCTCAGGGTGTAATGCTCTACATCGAGCACCGGAGAGGCGAAACCGCTGCGCACCAGGGCGTCGCCGAGATCGTGCATATCGATGAATTGGTGGACGTGGCTGAAGGGATCCACCCCCGCCCAGGCGGTGCGCAGCTCACGCAGAGTGTCGGGACCCAAGGTGGTAAAACTCAGCAGGCCGCGGGGCGCGAGCACGCGGCGACACTCGGCGAACACGGCGTCCGGGTTGCACCACTGCAGCATGAGATTGCTCAAGATCAGGTCGACGCTGCCGTCGGCGAGCGGCAAGTGCTCGGCATCGGCGCAGACCAGGACGAAACGGCGCAGCCAGGATCGCCGCCGGGCCGCCACGCGCAGCATGCCGGACGATGAATCCAGCGCAATGACCAGCGCGTCGGGGTAGCGGCGCTTGAGTGCGCGGCTCGAGTGGCCGGTGCCGCTACCTAAGTCCACCACGACGCGCGGCGTGAGCGCCGTCAGTTGCAGGCGCTGCAATACATCTGCGCGCACCTCGGCATGCAGAACCGCCGCCGCGTCGAATGTCGCGGCGGCGCGATCGAAGGAGCGCCTGACCCCCACCGGATCGAGCGCATAGGCCGCAAGTTCATCGTTCATCCAAACCGACCCTCAAGCCCACGGCGCGGGGCCGTTCACACCACTGCGGCGGCCCGCGGCGTTTCGGCGGCGATTTTCAGCCGGCGAAACAGCCGCCTATCATGCTCGGTGTCGGGATTATCGGTGGTCAGCAGCTTTTCGCCATAAAAAATGGAATTCGCGCCGGCCAGGAAGCACAGCGCCTGCAGTTCATCGCTCATCTCGCTGCGGCCCGCCGACAGGCGCACGTGGCTCTGCGGCATGAGTATGCGCGCGACGGCGATGGCGCGGACGAAATCAAAGGGGTCGAGCGCCGCCGCATCGGCCAGCGGCGTGCCGGGGACCCTGACCAGCTGATTGATGGGAACGCTTTGCGGATGCTCGGGCAGGGTTGCGAGTATGTGCAAGAGTTCCTCGCGATCCTGCGCCTCTTCGCCCATGCCGACAATGCCGCCGCAGCAGACCTTCATCCCGGCATCGCGGACCGCCTCGAGTGTGTCGAGTCGATCCTGGTAGATGCGGGTGCTGATGATTTTCCGGTAGTACCCGGGCGAGGTATCGAGGTTGTGATTGTAATAGTCGAGTCCGGCGTCCTTGAGCTCCCGCGCTTGGTCCGGCCGCAGCATGCCGAGAGTCGCACAGGTCTCCAACCCCAAGGATTTCACTTCACGGATCATGGCGAGCACTTTGCGCAGATCCTTCGGTTTGGGCGATCGATAGGCCGCGCCCATGCAGAAGCGGGTGGCACCAGCCTCCTTGGCGGAGCGCGCGCATGCGGCCACCTCCTCGAGTTCGAGCAGCTCCTGCGGCTCGAGCCCCGTATCGAAGCGCGCGCTCTGCGGACAATAGGCGCAGTCCTCGGGGCAGGCGCCGGTCTTGATGCTCAGCAAGGTGCTGATCTGCACGGTGTTCGGCTCAAAAAAGCGCCGGTGCACCGTCTGCGCCGCAAACACCAAGTCCATGAAGGGCAACGCGAAGAGCTCCCGCACTTCGGCTAACGTCCAGTCATTGCGTACCGTCACGAATACCTCGTCAAGCGCCCGGTGGAAGAGCCAGTATTCTGTGCCCTTCCGTGCTAGTCAACCTGGAGCAACCCGCAGGGTTGACGAGGGACCTACCAAGGGACTTATCAAGGGACCTATCGAGGGGGCGCGCTCGAGTCCGGTATCGGTTCTTTGTTGATCGGGACGATCTGCAGTGGGGAATCTGCCCAGGCGGCGATGGCTTCGTCGCAATAGGCGGCGTCGTAGGGCCCTCGAGCGGACTTGTCGGGCTCGTATTTCTGACATCGCATCGACAGGCCTCGAAGCTGCTGGGGATCCAGCTTCGAGATGGGAGGAGTGCGGATGAGTTTGGACGCGGCGGACGGCGCGGCGGGCTGGGCGGGGGCCGGGGAGTCGCGGCCGCAACCGGTCGAGACGGCGCTGCAAACGATCAATAGAAGGCGCGCCGGGCTACGCATCACTTGAGTGTAAACTGATAGTCCAACGCCATGCCGATGAATACCGACATTCCGACATAGTGGTTGTTGAGGAAGGCGCGAAAGCAGGCTTCGCGATCGCGCGCGCGAATCAGCCACAATTGATAGGCGAAGAACACCGCCCCCGCGCCGAGACCCGCGTCGTACCAATAGCCCAGGTGGCTCATGCGCCCGACGAGATAGAGCGACAGCAGCGTCATGGCTTGCAGCGCCGCGATGATGTGGCGATCCGAGTCGCCGAACAGAATGGCGGTCGAGCGCACGCCGATCTTGATGTCATCGTCGCGGTCCACCATGGCGTAAATGGTGTCGTACACGGTGACCCATAACACGTTGGCCAGCAACAACAGCCACGCGACTTTCGGCACCTGCTCCAGTTGCGCGGCATCGAGTTGCGCCGCAAACGCCATGGGTATCCCCCAGCCGAACGTCACGCCCAGGTACATCTGCGGCACCGACAGGAAGCGCTTGATGAACGGGTAGCTCACCGCCAGGAAGCCGCCCGCCACCGCCAGCAGCAAGGTCAATCGATTGAGTTGCAGAGCCAGCATCAGCGCCGTCATCGCGAGCACGGCGAACAGTACCAGGGCTTCGAGCGCCGAGATCCGCCCTGCCGCCAAGGGCCGATCCTTGGTGCGGGCCACGTGCGGATCGAAGCTGCGGTCGGCATAGTCGTTGATGGCGCAACCGGCGGAGCGCATGAGTACGGTTCCCACCACGAAGATGATGAAAATACGCGGGTTGGGCTTGCTGCGGCCGGCGATCCACAATGCCCACAACGTGGGCCAGAGCAGCAGCCAGATGCCGATCGGACGGTCCAGGCGCATGAGACGCGCGTAATCCAAAAGGCCGCTCATGACTCTCGGCAGCTCGTGCGTGGTCCACGGATGGAACCGCACGCGATAGGCGAACCATCGCCAGCGCTCGGCAATCCCCTCGAACAACTCAACCCCGGAGTTCGGCAGTCGCACGCTCAGCGCCTTAAACGCGGCCCATGGCGGGCAAGAAGAGCTCGTGCATCAGCAGCGGGGCGCCGCGCAAGGTCACTCGTGAGCGGCGCGCCCAAAGGCCGGCGGGTTTGATCTCGGCGTCGCGCAGCGCGCGCGCCGTCACGGCGTCCTCCGCCGGCAGCCAGGCATATTCGTAAGCACCGCGCTCGACACCCGACAAGTCGCTCAACGTCTCGCCGAGCGGGGAATCGCCCAACTCGGCGAGCCAGGGGTGAGCGCACAGCGTCGAGTCCGGTACCACGGTCTGTGCAAACACCCACACCTTCTCCGCGCAGCACATTTCAACATCCCGGAACAAGCCGGCATTGTCCTCGATGCGCAGCGCCGATTTGTGCGCGGCGCCGAGCAATCCGGTCCATTGGTCCACCAGCCGTAATGCGAAGCGCTCACCACACACAGCCTTCATGCGCAGGCTCAGCAAGCCCTTGCCGATCAGCCACGCACGCAACTGAGCATCCACGGTCGCTTGTCCGAAGCGCTCCGCGGGCAGCCACTCGGAATCGGCGCTGGGTTTTCCCGGGACCGGTCTTGTCATGGCGGTGCGGCGCTGCGAGTCATGCCGCATTCTACCCGACGCGGCCGTATTGCTCCGCATGTCCCACCCAACGGCGAATGAGCGGCGCCACGTGCAGCGGCCAATCGCGCAGCAGGGTTTCCGCCGCAATCTGCACTCTGGGAAGCAAATCGGCATCGCGCGACAAGTCGGCAACCCGCATTTGCGCGAGACCTGTTTGGCGTGTGCCGAGCAATTCACCGGGTCCGCGCAACTCGAGATCGCGCCGCGCGACCTCGAAACCGTCGTTGGTGTCGCGCATCACCGCGAGGCGCTCGCGCGCCAGCGGGGACAGCGGCGAGCGGTACATCAGAAGACAGGAACTCGCGTGCCGGCCGCGGCCGACCCGGCCGCGCAGCTGGTGCAGCTGCGCCAGTCCCATGCGCTCGGCGTTTTCGATGACCATGAGGGTCGCGTTCGGCACGTCGACGCCGACTTCGATCACCGTGGTCGCCACCAGCAGCTGAATTTTCCCGTCCTTGAAGCGCCGCATGGTGCTCTCTTTTGACGCGGACGGCATGCGGCCGTGGACCAGTCCGACGCTCAACGACGGCAACGCGGCACTCAAGGCCGCGGCGGTTTCCTCCGCGGCTTGGTACGGCATTTCTTCGGATTCATCGATCAGGGGGCAGACCCAGTACGCCTGGCGTCCTTCGAGGCAGGCGGTGCGAATTCGCTGCACCACCTCCTCGCGTCGCGCGTCGGCCAGCACCACGGTCTTCACGGGCATGCGTCCCGGCGGCAGCTCATCGATCACGGAGACATCGAGGTCGGCATACGCGGTCATGGCCAGAGTGCGCGGAATGGGCGTCGCGGTCATGATCAATTGATGCGGCTGGCGGCCCCCCGAGGCGCCTTTTTCGCGCAAGGAAAGGCGTTGATGCACGCCGAAGCGATGCTGTTCATCGACGATGACCAGGGCGAGCGAGGAGAATTCGACGCTCTCCTGAAACAGGGCATGCGTGCCGACGACGATGGCCGCGTGCCCTTCTCGAATGCCGGTCAGGACGGCGCTGCGCGCCTTGCCGGTCTGCCGACCGGTCAACAGCGCCACGGCAACGCTCAAGGGTTCGAACCAGTGCCGAAGATTTTGCGCGTGCTGGTCGGCCAGCAGTTCGGTCGGCGCCATCAAGGCTGCCTGCCGGCCGGTTTGCACCGCCTGGGTCGCCGCCAGTGCCGCCACCAAGGTTTTGCCGCACCCGACATCCCCTTGCACCAAGCGCAGCATGGGGGTGCCCAGCTCGAGGTCGCGCTCGATCTCGAGCAGCGCCCGCTCCTGTCCCTTGGTCAATCGAAACGGCAGCGCTGCCAGCAAGTTCGCCTTGAGAGCGCCATTCGATGCCAGCGGCCAGCCGGGTTCGCTCTGGATCCGCTGGCGCAGCAATTTGAGCGACAACTGATGCGCGACCAGCTCCTCGAACGCCAACCGGCGCTGTGCCGGATGCCGGCCGCTCAGCAATAAATCCACCGGGGCGTCCGCCGGCGGACGATGCACATAGAGCAGAGCCTCGCGCAGGGAGGGCAGGCGGGAATCGGCCAGCACGGAGGCGGGCAGCCAGTCCTCTATGTTGGCGGAGTCCGAGTGGTCGAGCGCCATCCGGACGAGCAAGCGCAGCCTTCCTTGAGTCACCCCTTCGGTCCCGGGATATATCGGCGTCAGATGATCCTCGGGCGGACCTGGGGAATGCGGATCGATCCGCCGATATTCCGGATGCACGATTTCCAGGCCCTTGAGACCGCGCCGCGCTTCGCCGAAGCAGCGAATGCGCGCGCCGCGCGCCAGGCCATTCTGCTGCTGCGCGGTGAAATGGAAGAACCGCAGAGTCAGAAAGCCGGAGCCGTCGCCGATCTTGCACAGCATCTGCCGCCGGCCGCGAAATACCACCTCCGTGAGCAGAACCTCGCCCTCCACCGCGGCGCGCTGTCCGGCGCGAAGTTCTCCCAGCGGCACGACACGCGTTCGATCCTCGTAACGCAAGGGCAACAGGAACAAGAGATCCCGGGTGGTCGCAACGCCCAAGGCGCGCAGCCTTCCGCTAAGCGCCGCGCCGACGCCGCGCAGCGCCGTGACCGGCTTAGGGTCGGTCAATGAAGGCTCGATCACAGAGCGACAATGCACTCCACTTCGACCTGCGCTCCGCGCGGCAGCGCCGCCACGCCGACGGCGGCCCGCGCGGGATACGGCTCGCGAAAGTACTCGGCCATGACCTTGTTGACCAGCCCGAAGTGAGCGAGATCGACCAGGAACACGGTCGCCTTGACGACGTCATCGAGGCTGGCGCCGGCCGCCAGGACGATCGCCTTCAGGTTCTCGAAGACCTGGCGCACCTGCGCCTCCGTGTCCCCTTTGACCAGTTCCTTGGTCGCAGGATCCAGCGGAATCTGGCCGGACACCCAGATGGTGTTGCCGACTCGAACGGCCTGCGAATAAACGCCGATCGCGGCGGGCGCATTGGCGGTCGAGATGATCTGCTTGCTCATGGTTTCAAGCCAAGGTGCGAAACACGCGCAGCACGTCCGGCATGCGCCTGATGGTTTTGATGACCCGCGCCAGATGTCTGCGATCGCGCACCTGGAGCTGAAATTTCAGAGAAGAGCTGTCCACGTCGCGTTCTTCCAACGACACCTGATCGATATTCGTCTCGGTTCCGGCGATGCTGGAGGCGACCGCCGCCAGAACGCCCACCCGGTTGTTGATTTCCAGCTGGATTTCGCAACTGAACAAGCGGCTTTCCGTCGCCTCCCAGGCAACCGACAGCCACTTTTCCGGTTGTTTGCGGTACTCCGCGAGATTACCGCAATTCTGCCGGTGAATCATCACGCCGCGGCCGGCGCTCAAGTACGCCATGATGGGATCGTTCGGGATGGGGAAGCAGCAGCGCGCATACGTGACCAAGAGCCCCTCGGTGCCCGCGATCATCAAGGGGCCGCTGTGAGCTGCGACGTGCGCGCCGCCGTCATGCGTGGGCTGTAAACGCCGCGCCACCAAGGGCGCGAGACGCTCGCCCAAACCTATTTTCTCGTACAACTCGGCGGCGTCCTTCAAGTTCAGCTCTTTGACCACCGCGTCGATATCCGCCGCCGGAATCTTCTTCAGATTCAGTGAAAACTCTTCGAGCGCCAGCCCGAGCAATCGCCGGCCGAGCTCCAGAGCCTCGCCGCGCTTCAAATTCTTCAAGTACTGCCGGATCGCCGCACGCGCCTTGGCGGTCACCAGGAAGGTCGACCAGGAAGGGTTGGGCGTCGCGCCCTTGGCCGTGATGATCTCCACGGTCTGGCCGTTGCGCAATGGGGTGCGCAAGGGAACCAGGCGCCGGTCGACCTTGGCGGCCACGCAGCGATTGCCGACATCGGTGTGGATGGCGTAGGCGAAATCCACCGTGGTGGCACCGCTCGGCAGCCGCAATATTTTTCCCTTCGGCGTGAACACATAGACCTTGTCCGGGAACAAATCGACCTTGACGCTCTCCAGGAATTCCTCGGAGCTGCCGCCTTCCTGGATT